>WNGK01001908.1_pt1 | contig 35727 bp, 31 predicted proteins | sample 5400601 | NCBI WGS metagenome assembly WNGK01 (sample SAMN13153376, study PRJNA577476) | soil metagenome | isolation source: 60 cm soil or saprolite under Garry oak tree replicate 1 | place: USA:California | collected 2016-06-15 | reverse complement strand
CGAATCCACGCCGAATGCCTCCGGCGTTAGCGCAGAAGCCAGGTCAGCCCCGGATCTCGCATCGCGGAATGGCGTTGTCGCACGCGCCGGCACAACCATGGCTGAGTATCTCGGGCGCGTTTCGCGCAAGCCTGCCCGCACTCGACCACTTTCCAATCGGCCTCTGGTCGAAGCTGGTGGCGCGGCATTCGCGCAACCCGCCAAGGGGCATCATGGCCTACGGCGATGCTATGGGTTATCTGCCGTTCCGTGAAGCCATCGCGGAATATCTCGGCGCATCTCGCGGGGTTCGCTGCGAGGCATCGCAGATTCTGGTCACGACCGGATCACAGCAGGCTTTGCAACTTTCCGCGCAGGTCCTGTTGGATCCTGGCGACCGGCTGTGGATGGAAGAGCCGGGCTATCCCGGCGGGCGCCAGGCCTTTGTGACGGCCGGGATTCGCTTGCTTCCGGTTGCGGTGGATCACGAGGGCATGAACGTGGCAGAAATCGTCCGCCGGGATCGCGGCGCGCGCGCCGTATATGTCACGCCTTCGCATCAATATCCTCTGGGCGCCACGATGAGCGCCACGCGCCGGATGCTGCTGCTCAATTGGGCGGTGCGCGCCGGCGCCTGGATTATTGAAGATGACTACGACAGCGAATACCGTTTTGGCAGCCGCCCGATCGCGGCGCTGCAAGGCCTGGACTCCGATGCGAGGGTCATTTATGTCGGGACCTTCAGCAAAGTCATGTTTCCCGCGTTGCGCCTAGGCTACGTGGTTGTGCCCAGGGATCTGGTGTCGGCTTTCTCCGCCGCTCGCGATGCCGCCGACATTTTTTCGTCCACACTCTACCAGGCAGTCATGACCGACTTCATCCGCGAGGGACACTTCGCTCGCCACATACGCCGCATGCGCGTGCTCTATCGGGAGCGTCGCAGCGCGCTCGTAAAAGCGATCGAAAGCCATTTGGGCGATCGCCTCGAGGTGATTGGCGCCGAGGCGGGGATGCATCTGGCCGTCCTGCTGCCTCCCGGAACTGACGACGTTGCGGTCTCCAGCAATGCCCTCCAGAGAGGCATTTCCGTGATGCCGTTGTCCAGTTGCTACTCGAAGCCTCCGCTGAGAGGCGGCCTGATCCTGGGCTACGGCGCCGCCAGCGCGCATCAAATTCACGATGGCGTGCGCAAACTGGGGATGAGCCTGCCGGATCCACCCTGAACACGCAGATAGCTCAGCCCGCCGCACACTCGCAAGCTCAGTTACAATCCCGATCATGTTCTATCGCTCTGATAATCGCTCTCCCGACCAGCTTCGTCCGGTCGTCCTGACGCCGGAATTCATCACGACCGCCGAAGGTTCCGTCCTGATAGAAGTGGGAAACACCCGCGTCATCTGCACTGCCTCGATTGAAGAAGCTGTCCCCCAGTTCATGCGCAACTCCGGTAAGGGATGGATCTCCAGCGAGTACAGCATGCTGCCACGCTCGACCCTGACCCGCACTCCGCGCGAAGTTTCCAAAGGCCGGCAGAGCGGACGCACCCACGAAATCCAGCGACTGATCGGCCGCTCTCTGCGGGCCGTGACCGATCTGACGCGCCTCGGCGAGCGCACCATCTGGATCGACTGCGACGTCATCCAGGCCGATGGCGGCACGCGCACGGCTTCGATCACCGGAGCATTTGTCGCGCTTGGCCTGGCTCTCGAAAAGCTGGTGGACGCGGGAACCCTGACGTCAGTTCCGCTCAAGGACTTTGTCGCCGCCGTAAGTGTAGGAATTGTCGATGGAGAGATCCTGCTCGACCTTTGCTATGAAGAAGACTCCCGCGCCGACGTCGACATGAACTTCGTCATGACAGCTGGGCATAAGCTGGTGGAAGTCCAAGCGACCGCAGAGCATCAGGTCTTCGACGACGTGCAACTGGCGAAGATGATCGCCTATGCGCGTCAAGGGGTACAGTCGCTCATCGCCAAGCAGCAAGCCGTGCTAAGCGCGCTGACGCTGAGACAATAAATGCGCTCTACTGGGCACTGGACACTGCCCACTGGCAACTGCTTTACGCCACCCACACGGTCTTCGCGTTGACGAACTCGCGTATCCCGACCACGCCCAGTTCCCTTCCGTGGCCGGACGCCTTCACTCCGCCGAAAGGAATGCGCGGATCGGAGGCGACCATCTTGTTGATGAAGACCATCCCCGCTTCCAGTTCGTTGATGAAGCGCTCGCGCTCTTTGTCGTCGTTGGTCCAGGCGCTCGCTCCCAGGCCGAAGCGTACGTCGTTGGCAATACCGATCGCCTCATCCTGATCCTTGACCCGGAAGATCGACGCCACCGGACCGAAGAATTCCTCGCCATACGCGGGCGAGTTTTTGGGAATGTTGGTTAACACTGTCGGCGCATAATAATTTCCCTTCCCCTTCATCGGATGCCCGCCAGTCAGCAACTTCGCTCCCGCCTTCACCGTTTTCTGCACGTCGGCATCGAGTGTCGTCACCGCATCGGCCGTGGCCAGTGGCCCAAGCTCAGTCTTTTCGTCAAAGGGATCGCCAATGCGCAATCCCTCCATGCGCGCGACAAACTTCTTTTCAAACTCAGCAGCGATCGATTCGGCAACGATAAAGCGCTTGGCCGCGATGCAGGACTGCCCATTGTTCAGGATGCGCGCTTCCACCGCCGTCTTCACCGCCGCGTCGACATCGGCGCTGGACATCACGATGAACGGATCGCTGCCACCCAACTCCAACACAACTTTCTTGATCCGCTTGGCCGCCCCAATGCCCACCTGGATGCCGGCCTGCTCACTCCCTGTTAGCGTCGCCGCTACCACCCGCGGATCGTTGAGCAGCGCGTCCACTTGGCCCGAGCCGATCAGCAGCGTTTGGAAGACACCGTCGGGGAACCCCGCCTCCAGAAAAATGCTCTCGATCGCCAGTGCGCACTGCGGCACATTCGAAGCATGCTTCAGCAACCCAACGTTGCCCGCCATCAGCGCCGGGGCCGCGAAACGGATCACCTGCCAGAAAGGAAAATTCCACGGCATCACCGCCAGAATCGGCCCAATCGGAAGATACCGGATGAAGCTCTTCTTCGCTCCCGTCTCAACCACTTCGTCGGCTAGAAAGCGCTCTGTGTTCTCGGCATAGTAGCGGCAGGCAGTGGTGCACTTCACCGCTTCGGCCACAGCCGCCTTGTAGGGCTTGCCCATCTCAAGCGTCATTAGATGCGCGAACTTGTCTTTGTCGCGCTCCAGGATTTCCGCCGCTTTCACCATGCGCTGGGCGCGCACGGCGAACGGCGTCTTGCGCTCGGCCTTGAAGGCGGTGATGGCAAGCTGCAGCTTCTTCTCGATCTCGGCTTCGGAAAGTGGCTGGAAGATCTTTATGACTTCTCCGGTGGCGGGATTAATGGTTGCAATGGCCATGATGGCAGGTACTTTCCGAGTTCGACGCGATCGTCGCGTCAAACTCCCGACTTCGTCCCTTAGATTGGATATTAGTTTTCGGCCTCCAACGCAAGTTGGGACGTGTCGGGGCCGACCGGTCATACCACTATACCACCTCGATTCCTCGCTCGGTTCTGGAGACGTTGCCAGTAAACCTCTGCTTACCGCACGAGTCAAAAGGCGAGATGATCGGCAACAACAACCTCTGGATCGAAGCTCACGCTTGGCGACAGGATTGATTCTTGTAACACGCAATGAGAAAGAGTTTCGGCGAGTGCGTAGGCTGAAGATTCAGAACTGGTCCGCGTCGCATGCAACTCCTGCGGAGTCGGTACTATCACTCGAGTTTGTCGCATTGGTCAACGAACTGGCAGTCGGACTAAGATGGCTTCTTGAAGCGCGGGAGGATTGTCCTGGCGCTCGGCAGACTATTTTTGATTCCGGCCGTAGTCCTTGCGGTAACACCGTTACTGTCGGCGCAAACCACACCGCCGGCTCCTCCGAAGAAGCCGCCCGAGCTCAACCTGGAAATCGTTCCGGCGAAGAAGATCTATTTAGTAGGCGAGGTTGTCGTTGTGAAGTATAAGCTTACAAACCCGACCGACAAGACTGTCTGCTTTCCACGTCCTGACACCAAGACTGAAGAAAGAAACGGAAGGCTATATTCGCACTATTGCAACCAACCACAAAGGTGAGAGCGATAATTTCATCGAGGGCTTCTATCCCCGAGTCAAATCTGATCAAGAGCTACTCGATGATGCAAACGTGAACTGGATTAAGCTCGCGCCGGGGTTGTCGTACGTAACCGAGGAAGTACGTCCCCTCGCAAGTCTGGCTGCCGGGGATTGGAAGCTCCAATCCAGATATTCTCCGCCTTATCTTCGCGGCAGAGCAACCCTGATCGCAGACGCTCTCAGTTGCACCCCTCCCCAAGTTGGGGTGGTGTCCAAGCGGATGGACGTGACAGTGATCACCAATTCGGGAGGCCAATAGGTCCGGCCTAGTTCTAGACCCGAGCCCGCCGCCGCTCTCCCACCTCCTTGGTTTACAATTGCTAGTTCCACGCACTCATCTTCATCCGCTCTATAGGAGGATTTCCCATGAAGCTCACCCCTGGCAAACTTGCCGGTCTCAAGAAAGTCTCCAACGAACGCGGCGTCATCGCGGCCGCTGCCATGGACCAGCGCGGTTCGCTGCAGAAATCGCTGGCCAAGGAAAAAGGCAGCGAAGTCACCGACGCCATGATGGAAGAGTTCAAGTCCCTGGTCACCGAAGTTCTCACCCCGCACGCCACCGCCATCCTGCTCGACCCCGAGTGGGGACTGCCCGCCTCGAAGCGCCGCGCCAAAAACGCCGGGCTCCTGCTGGCGTATGAGAAGACTGGATACGACAAGACCGGTCCCGGGCGCCTCGGCGACCTGCTCGATCACTGGTCGGTCCGCCGCCTGAAAGAAGCCGGCGCCGACTGCCTCAAGATTCTGCTCTACTACACACCCGACGACCCGAAGGACGTGAACGACAAGAAGCATGCCTGGGTCGAGCGAATCGGCGACGAGTGCCGCGCCAATGACATCCCGTACTTCCTCGAGTTCGTAGGCTACGAAGAGGGCGCCGACGAAAAGGGCCTCGACTACGCCAAAAAGAAACCGCACATCGTTACCGAGAGCATGCGCGAGTTCAGCAAAGACCGCTACGGCGTCGACGTGCTGAAAGTCGAAGTGCCGGTGAACATGAAGTTCGTCGAAGGCACCAAGTCGTTCGGCGGGCAGAAGGCGTACACCAAGCAAGAAGCCATCGACCTGTTCCACAAGGCGGCCAACGTCGCGACCAAGCCATTCATTTATTTGTCGGCGGGCGTGAGCAACGCAGAGTTCAGCGAGACGCTGGAACTTGCCGGAGAATCCGGCGTGAAGTTCAACGGCGTCCTCTGCGGCCGCGCCACGTGGAAGGAAGGTATCCCGGTTTATGCCAAGCAAGGCGCAGCCGCGTTCCGTCAGTGGCTTGAAACTGAGGGCGTAAAGAACATCCACAACGTCAATGACAAGCTGAAAGCCGCGACCAGTTGGCACTCGATCTACGGCGTCGAACTGGTACACGCGTAAGGAGTTTGTGAACCACAAGTGTGGCGCGGGCGCCCTCGCCCGCGCCTTTTCTGTTTCATCCAACCTACCCGCTCTCTCAGCGCCCTCCCCACACCTTCTCAGCGCTCTCGGCGGTTAAGATGGTTCCCTCGCTTCGACCCAGGGAGGAGTCACTCATGTCCACCGTTCTCATCACTGGTGCCTCCGGCGGCATCGGCTACGAACTGGCCAAATGCTTCGCCCGTGACCATCACGACTTGGTCCTCGTCGCCCGCAGCGCCGGCAAACTCGCACAAGTCGCCACGGAGCTGCAAACTCGCGGCGTCACAGTAAAGACTGTCGCGATCGATCTTGCCGAACCGCCGGCGCCGAAATTTCTCTTCGACCAACTCCAGCGCGAGAGCATCACCGTCGACATCCTCGTCAACAACGCAGGATTCGGCGCCTTCGGCGAATTTGCGCAAATGCCCGAGGAAGAGATCCTCGGCCAGATCCATCTCAACATCACTGCACTCACGCAACTGACAAGGCTCTTCCTGCCACCCATGGTGCAGCGCCATAGCGGCCGGATGATGAATGTCGCTTCCACCGCCGCCTTTCAGCCCGGCCCGCTGATGGCCGTCTACTATGCCACCAAGGCTTACATCCTCTCTTTCTCCGAGGCGATCGCCAACGAACTGCGCGGCTCGGGCGTCACCGTTACTTGTTTTTGTCCGGGAGGGACGCACACGGACTTTGCCAAGCGCGCCGGCATGGAAAATTCCCGCCTCTTCAAGCAGCTTGGAGCGATGTCTGCGGAAAAGGTCGCCCTGGACGGTTATCGCGCCGTGATGCGGGGCCGGGGTCTGGCCATCTCTGGCGCACACAACTGGATAGTGGCGCAGTCCACGCGCTTCGCCCCGCGAAAGGTGGTCACCGCCATCTCACGCTGGGTCGCGGAAAAAGTCTCGTAGAGACTTTCTTGCGACGTTTTTTTGGCCGTTCGATGGCGGTGATGCGAAATTCATCACAACCCACGGCCGGCGCGTCCTTTACAAATCCCGACTGTCTTACTACAAACCTTTACCAAGAGAACGGATACCGTTCCCGTTGGATAGCGAGTCTATTCGATGGAGTGCGGGTTCTCTCTCCCGAGATCCGCACGAAAGGTCCGCAAAAATCGAAAGCGCCGTGGCACGGGCTTTCGACAGGAGGTAGCAAATGGCGAACATCCGTAGTTTCCCCAGTACCGTTTCGACCATGATTGCCTTTCTGACTATGGCCGGGACAAATGCGAGACGAATTCTCGCTGCACTTACAACCCTCGTTTTTGCCGTTACCTGCATGGCGCAAGATAATGTCAACGCCAACGCCAACGCTCAACCCCAATCACCGTCACCGCCGGACTCGCAATCCATGCAAGCTCCGGCAATGCCCAACCCAGCCACTGAGACCATCCCTGCCGGAACCCGATTCGCGCTGGTGCTCACCAATCCGATCTTCAGCAACACCACGCATCGGGGAGATGAGATTCATGCTCAAACTACCGCACCGGTCACGGTCGGCGACCACGTGGTCATCCCCGGTGGAATTTTTGTGCAGGGAAAAGTCGACAAGCTCACGCGCAAGGGCAATCACACCGAAATGCTGCTGCAATCTATCGCTGTGATTTTTCCTGACGGCTATGTGGCCAGCATCGCCGGACCGCTCACGATCGACAGTGAGGAGGGCACGGCCTGGCTCAATCCCAGCAGCGGCGTGAAAGCGGGCGCCGTCATCGCTCCTATGGCCGGCCTGGGCCTGGGAGCGCTGATCGGCAGCGCTGCCCACACGACGCAAAGCTCCACTCTCGGAGGAACCACGCTCACCTCCAGCACGTCGAAGGGCTTGGCCATTGGCAGCGTGGTCGGCCTGGCTGCTGGCGGCGTGGTGGCTCTTGTGCTGCTGACCCACAGCCATCAATTCTTCGTCGACGTGGGCTCGCCGATGGAGATGACTCTTCCGCAGCCGCTGACCCTGGCGCAGGCGGACGTCGTTGACGCAAACCGCGAGGCGCAGCAGCATCCGGCGGTAGTTCCCATGCCCGCGCCGCACCCGGTGCCGGTTGCGTTTCCCTCCACGACCATCGACCACGGCACCTGCTTCACTCCAGGCACGCCCGGTACACCACCGACGGTGATCGCGGGAATGCCTGGACCCGATGGCGTACCGGGTCCGCCGACGGTCATTCCCGGCACACCGCCGACTCCCGGCGCACCGTATCCGTGCCCGTAAGACGAGTGGAAGATTGGAGACCCGCTCTCCGGTCTTCCACAGATTTTTCTTTCCTGGGCCGAGCGACCTTTAAGAAGAGGCTACCCGATCGAGCGCATAACTCAGGCGCTTCTCTGCGCGCTCCGCGGCTTTTCTTCGCTAACTCTGCGATAAGCGCTTTTTGTTGTAGTCTTTACTCCGGAAGCAGAACCCCATGCCAAACCTCATCTCACAGCCTACAAGAATTCAGTCCGCAGGCAACAAACCCAAACTCATCGACGAATACGTCGGACGCGTCAACACGAAAACCTCCACCGCCAGCGTCGCCCAGATGCGCAGCCCGCAAGGATGGCTCGAACCCGGCCAGACTCCCGAGTTCGACGAATTCACGATCGTCCTGAAAGGGATGCTGCGGGTCGAGCACAAAACCACAAACGGATCGCTCACTTCCCTCGACGTCGCCGCCGGACAGGCCGTCATCACTCACGCCGGCGAGTGGATACGCTACTCCACCCCGCACCAAGACGGCGCGGAATACATCGCAGTGTGCCTACCCGCGTTTTCGATGGAGACAGTGCATCGGGACGAGTGAAGTACCACTATTCGCGCGAAACAGATTCTTGCCGATATATTCCCGTGAGGTCTTCATGAGATGCAGCATCGACATAGACGCCCGTCTGCTCCGTCGAGCGATGCGGCTAGGCGGCATTCGGACCAAGAAGGCGACGGTGGAAGCTGCCCTGCGGCTATTGGTCCAGACGTATGCACAAAAGAATATCCGGCAACTGAGAGGCAAAATACTCTGGCACGACGCCCCCGGGAAAGGCGCGGCTTCCAGTCGTGATGCAAAGCGCCGCTAAAGAGTGCGGCTTTAACACTGGGATGTCGCGGTGAAGATATAGTAACGACGCGAGCAGATTTGGCTAGAAGCTAGGAGCTAGAGGCTTTCCCTTCACTCCCACTCAATCGTCCCCGGCGGCTTCGACGTGATGTCATAGACCACGCGGTTCACGCCCTTCACTTCATTCACGATCCGGGTGGAGATGGTCTTCAGCACATCGTGCGGAAGCGCGACCCAGTCGGCGGTCATGCCGTCTTCCGAACTCACTGCGCGGATGGCGCAGGCATAGGCATACGTCCGGCTGTCGCCCATCACTCCGACGGACATCACCGGCAGCAGCACGGCGAACGACTGCCAGACTTTCGTGTAGAGCCCGGCCTCTTTGATTTCGCTGACTACAATGTCGTCGCACTCGCGTAGCAGCGCCAGGCGCTCGGGCGTAACTTCTCCCAGCACGCGCACGGCGAGGCCGGGGCCGGGAAACGGCTGCCGCTGCAGGATTTCCTCGGGCATCCCGAGGTCTCGGCCGATCTTGCGGACTTCGTCCTTGAATAAATCTTTCAGCGGCTCGATCAGCTTGAGCTTCATCTTCTCGGGCAGGCCGCCAACATTGTGATGCGACTTGATCACTTGCGACGGACCGCGCACCGAGCGCGACTCGATCACATCGGGATAGAGCGTTCCCTGCACCAGCCACTTGACCTTGCCCTCGGTCTTCTCGATGCGGCAGGCTTCTTTTTCGAAAACTTTGATGAATTCGTTCCCGATGATCTTGCGCTTCTTCTCGGGATCGCTAACGCCTGCAAGCTTCTTGAGAAAACGATCCGTCGCATCGACGGCATCGAGATGCAGTCCAAGTTTGTCGCGCAGCGTTTTCTGCACTTTCTCGAATTCGTTCTTACGCAGCACTCCGTTGTTCACGAACACGCAGGTCAGCCGCGACCCTTCGGCTCCGCTCAAGGCATGCTTGCCTTTGGCATCGCGCAGGGCGCGATCGACCAAGACTGCGGCGACCGACGAATCCACCCCACCCGACAGCGCACAAATTGCCCGTCCGCTGCCCACTTGCTGTTTCACCTGCTCGACAGTCGAATCAATGAAACGCTGCGCCGTCCATGTCGGCTTGGCGCCGCAAATCTGAAAGATAAAATTCTTCAGCATCTGCGTGCCTTGCGGCGTGTGGTGCACTTCGGGATGGAACTGGACCGCGTACCATCTCTTCGCGGTGTTTTGAATGCCGGCCACCGCGTAGTGGGTCTTCGCCATCAACTCGAAGCCCGGCGGCAGTTCGAGGGCTTCGTCGCCGTGCGACATCCAGACCGCGAGTTTCTTGGCCATGCCTTGAAAAAGAATCGAGTCCGAAACGATGTCAATTTCCGCGTGGCCGTACTCGCGTTTGTCGGCGGGGCGCACCTTGCCGCCCAGCGTGTGTACCATGAACTGCAATCCGTAACAAATGCCGAGTACGGGCACGCCCAGCTCGAAGACACGGGCATCGGCCGGCGGCGCATCTTTGTCGTAAACCGACCAGGGAGCTCCGGAAAGCACGATGCCGACGGGCGCGTAGCTCTTGACCTCGTCGAGCTTGGCCGTGCAAGGCAGCACGACGGAAAACACACTCTGTTCGCGGATGCGACGCGCGATGAGTTGGGTATACTGCGCGCCAAAGTCGAGGATAACGATGCTCTGGCCGATCAAAGAGGGGATGTGCCGGGATTGGGTTTCCACAAATGAGTTTCTCAAATTTGGGGAGAGGGTGTAAAGGGAGCGGGCGTCCCGTGCGAGATCATTGGTAGAGATGCTGCTTGCAAGGTCTCTCTCGCCGCGATTCGAAATGCCGCAGGCAGAGACGCCGCAATCTACGTCTCTACGGCCAGGTTTGGCAGGTCGCTCAATATCGGTTCATCGCGGTCGATGGTGGTCTGCACCGGCGGCGCTTCCCGTGGCGGTGACGACGGCAGCGGCGCGGGCGGCAACGGCGCCAACAACGCCTGCGGCGTTTCCGCGATGCAGACATATCCCGCGAGACGGGCCATATAGAGCCAATCAGCTAGTGCGAGATAAATCACGGTGACCAGAATCATGACTGCGACCACCAACCGCCACGGCACCACGGCAACGAAGCCTAGCGGCATGGAGACCACCGTGGTCGCGCCCACAAATGCGACCAGGTGAGCCAGTCCGGTCCAGGTGCTCACCGCGAAAACCGCCCCGGTCCGTTCGCGGCAGAAAGCTACGGCGGAGGTGATCGCGCCCACCGCGTCCTCGCCATCGCGCACGGCAAACATGCCTGCCAGCGACAACAGCCAGTTCAGTACCGACCACACCCAGCAGATCAGCGCTCCCAGAGGGAGAAACAGAAGGAAGGCGAGTCCGGGTCGAGGATGGGCGTCGGGTGAGGCGAATCCCGCCAGGATTGACGCCCCCATGAATCCGAAGACCGCGGCCAGCGCTACGGCGGCGCGCAGGAAGTTGAGCCTGAACAGCGCTGGCAGAGCCACGTTATTCGCAGAGACGTCGTTTGCAACATCTCTCCGACCATTCGAACCGCCGCCGGCAGTGCCAGCAACATCTCGACGAAAGTAGTCCAACAGGCCACCGACGGTAGCAATCCGGCCCATGGAGGCGGCGGCGATCCAAAGCACTCCCAACATCAAGGCGGCAAGCAATCCTGCGATCACTACGCGGTTTAGGCTTCCGCGGAGGATGTGAGCAATCGCTTCTGCAACAAGATAGGGATGCCGGGTCCGCAAGAAAAGCAGTTCGCCGTTGGTCACCGGCAGCGTGTCAAGATATTCGAACAGGCCGAAGAGCAGTAGCGCTGCGGCTGAACCGCCGGCAGTCCACCGCCACGCGATCTCGCCAAGGGTCAGCGACGGCCGCCGGAACGCAGCGCGAAAACCTTCCGTCGTGGGCGAGATGGCCATCTGTTCTCAGGATAACTCATTCACGGTCTTCCTCACTGTCATCCTGAGCGCAGCAATGGCTCCACGAAGTGGAGCCGTTGCGGAGTCGAAGGACCCCTACGCAAATCGCAGCACACGCCAAGTGTGGGGGAGTTCTCCCCATGCATTCGGAAATCGGAGGCGTCATCGTGAGAATGCCTCGCGATGCCTGATTCGGGCACAAGCTGCTAGGGGTCCTTCGACTGCGTGACTGTTTCGCGTTCGCGAACCAGCCACTCCGCTCAGGATGACAGGTTCAGAATAGGGTAGCGAAGAGCGGCGCTACTTCACCACGATATTCACCAGCTTGCCGGGAACGTAGATCTTCTTCACAACCTGCTTGCCGGCGATCAACGCCTGGATCTTCTCATCGGCGAGCGCGTGTTCGAGAACCGTTTCTTCGGTGGCGTCGGCAGGCACAACGACGCGGCTGCGCAGCTTGCCATTGACCTGAACCGGGATTACGATTTCTTCTTCCTTGGCCAGCGCGGCGTCGTACTTCGGCCATGGTGCTTTGAGAAGATTTCCCTTTTCGCCCAGCATCTCCCAGAGTTCGTGCGCGAGATACGGCGCGAACGGCGCCAGCAGCAAGACGAGGTTGCGCTGGACGTTGGCTAGAAAAGGCACCGGAACGGCCTTCTGAGCAATCGCCTCTTCCGCGCCATACAAAACGTTTACCAGTTCCATGATGGCCGAGATGCAGGTGTTGAAGTGCCAGCGTCCCTGGAAGTCGTCGCTGACGCGCTTGATCGTCTGGTGCAGCTTGCGCTGGATGGCGCGCGCCGCAGGCTGTAGAGACGTTGCTTGCAACGTCTCTGCCGACAGCGTTCCAGACGATGGCGGAGCGTGTTTCACGACAAACCGATACACACGCCCCAAGAATCGCTGAATGCCTTCGACGCCAGAATCCTGCCAGTCAAGATCGCGATCCGGCGGCGCCGCAAACAAGCTGTTTAAGCGTGCGGCGTCAGAGCCGTAACGCGCAACCATCTCATCAGGCGACACCACGTTGCCCAGGTTCTTCGACATCTTCCTGCCGTCTTTGATGACCATGCCCTGCGTGAACAACCGCTCGACAGGCTCGTCGTTGGTGATCAAGCCGAGGTCGCGCATGAATTTCGTCCAGAAGCGCGAGTAAATGAGGTGCAAGATCGCATGCTCGACGCCGCCGATGTACTGATCGATCGGAAACCAATATTGCGCGGCCTTGCCGTCGAACGGCGCACGGTCGTTGTGCGCGTCAGTGTAGCGATAGAAATACCAGGACGAATCGACAAAGGTGTCCATGGTATCGGTCTCGCGCCGCGCTGGGCCGCCACATTTGGGGCAGGTGGCGTTAACGAATTCTGGAACGTTGCCCAGCGGCGATCCGCCCGCAAGGGTTACTTCCACGTTCTCCGGCAAGAGGACCGGCAGATCTTTTTCGGGCACGGCGACGATGCCATCCTTCTCGCAATAGAGCATGGGAATGGGCGTGCCCCAGTAGCGCTGCCGCGAAATCCCCCAGTCTTTCAGGCGATAGGTAACCGTCGCTTTGCCGAACTTGTTCTCTTCAGCGTAGGCGGACATTGTCTTGATCGCTTCCGCGCAAGCCAAGCCGCCGTACCTCCCGGAGTTGATCAGCATGCCGTCGTGCCCGACAAAGGGAAGCTGGGGTTCGGCCATGGTCTCTTCGGGATCGTTCGCGATCGGCAAGATGACCAGGCGGATCTCAAGCCCATATTTCTTGGCCCCACCGGCCGCTTTGCCATCAATCCGTTCAACAGCGAGCGGGTGCCGGTGCCGTAATCCATCAGGATATAGTTCGCGACCCAGACCGGCACCCGCTCGCTGTTGAACGGATTGATGGCAAAGCGGCCGGTGGGGACGCCATGCTTTTCAATCTCGCCGATGTCGCCGGTTTCTTTCGCCTTGCGCTGCTCGGCGATGAGTTGATCGACCTTTGCGCGAAGGTCAGGATTCGCCACCGCCAAATCTTTGACGATGGGATGCTCCGGCGCAAGCTGAACCGAGGTCGCGCCAAAGATCGTATCCACGCGCGTCGTAAAAACACTGATCGTCGAACCGCCGGGGCCGAATCCTTTGTGGTTCTCCGCGTAATCGAGTTTGAAGTCGACCAGCGTGCCTTCGCTGCGGCCAATCCAGTTGCGCTGCATGGTGCGGACTTTCTCCGGCCAGCCTGGCAGCTTGTCCAAACCATCCAGCAGTTCGTCGGCATACTTCGTGGTGCGCACGAACCATTGCTCAAGCTCGCGCTGTTCGACCAACGTGTCCTCGTGGCGCCAGCAGCATCCGTTCGAGAGCACCTGCTCGTTGGCCAGCACGGTCGCGCACTTCGGGCACCAATTCACTTTGCTCTTCTTGCGATACGCCAGTCCCCGCTCGAAGAGCTTGAGGAAGAACCACTGGTTCCAGCGGTAGTATTCCGGAAAGCAGGTGGTGACTTCGCGCGACCAGTCGAAGGCGAAGCCCATGCGATTAAATTGCGCCTTCATGTTGGCTATGTTGTTGAGCGTCCACTGGCGTGGCGGCGTATTGTTCTGAATGGCCGCATTTTCCGCGGGCAAGCCGAACGAATCCCAGCCCATGGGATGCAGCACGTTGTATCCATTCATCCACATGTACCGGGCAAGCGCGTCGCCGATGGCGTAGTTGCGCACATGTCCCATGTGCAACGCGCCGGAAGGATAGGGCAGCATTTCAAGCACGTAATATTTTTTCTTGGTCGAGTCCGGCTCGGCGGCGTAGAGCGAAGCGTCCTGCCGCCAGCGCTCGAACCACTTCATCTCGACGCGCTGGGGATCGTAGCGCTCGTCGTTTGGACGATCGACGTTGGGACGGTCGGCTGCGCGTTCCGGGTTGGGACGATCGGCTTGAGTCACGGTGGCTTCTGACTTTTCTTCCTGCGGCATAAGAGAACTGGCTCGAAAGTTGAAACTTAGATTCTACAACGAACTACCTTTCGAGACGCTGCTTGCAACATCTCTCTCGCCATCGTTCGCGGTAGTCAGCGGAGACGTAGTTACACTCCCGTAGCTACGTCTCTACCACCAGCTTTTTCAGCGCATCTACGTTCCTGCGGTCGTCACCCGGTTTGTCAATTGGTGTTTCGGCGATGAAGGCGGCATGGGCCAGCCGAAGATCGTTGAGCAGAATTCGAAATGTCTCTTTGCCGATAGTTCCCTTCCCGATCTGCTGATGGCGGTCGAGCTTCGAACCGCGCGCCGCTTTGGCGTCGTTGCAGTGCCATACCTTGACGCGATTCAGGCCGACAGTCGCATCGAGATGCTGCAAGGTCTGGTATAGACCCTCCTCGCTAACAATGTCGTATCCCGCAACGTGCGTATGACACGTGTCAATGCAGGCGCCGACGGGAACGAGTCCGCGAAGGCGGTCCAGAACCTCCGCGACCTGCTCGAAACTTCCGCCGAGCGAGAATTCCGATCCGGCTGTATTCTCGATCAGGATGGTTAGGCCCCCTTGCCAAGGTCGAGCCCTTGCGTGGACGCGGCAATGGCGGCCGCGGTGCGCAGCAGTCCTTGCTCGCGGTCGGCGCCGCGAAACGAGCGGGATGCAGGACCAGATATTCCGCGCACAGAGAAAGGGCGCGCTCGACCTCGCCCCGAAACGCTTCCATCGATTTCTGCAGAAAAAGCTCATTCGAACTGGCCAGGTTCACCAGGTAATTCGTGTGAATCACCTGTGGCTTCAGATTCGTAACGGGTCCGCAGCCGGTTCATTTCAGCGCACTGCAACTCGCCCAGTTCATACTGGGCCCATTGCCGCGAGCTGGAAGAGAAAACCTGGAACGTGTTGCAACCCAGGCGATACGCTCGTTCGGCGGCGTTATGCACTCCTCCAGCGGAGGAGATGTGAATGCCAATACGGCGGGATGTTAGGCGGGGCGGGCGATTGGGCGAGCGCCGCTTGAGAATGTCCTGTTCGCGAGCTACGGAGCGGGGCATGGAAAATTATAACGATTCGCCTCCCATTGCTCGGAGGGACGGGCGAGTCGCCCGTCCCCACACTCGCGGGGTTGCCTATTTGCGGTGCAGGCGTGGCGAACGGTAGACTTAATGCGCGGCTTCTCCTGCAGCCGCGGAGTCGAGCTTCGCTCGACCGGACAGCCAGGGCAGGCTGTCCCCACATGAATCATTCCTAGGGTGAAATTATGCTGGTTGTCATGAAGGCGCTGGCCACCGAAGAACAGGTGCGCGCCGTTTGCCAGAAAATCGAGAAGCTGGGCTATCGCGCCCATCCCATGCCGGGCGCGACCCGCACCGCCATCGGCATCACCGGCAATAAGGGCGAAGTCGAACAGGGCACGCTCGAAGAAATGCCGGGGGTGCAGGAAGTCATCGCGGTTTCGAAGCCATATAAACTGGTGAGCCGCGATGTCAAGGAAGAGAACACGGTCATCACTTTTTCGGGAACCGCCGCCACCATCGGCGGGCCCGGGCTGGCCATTGTGGCCGGGCCGTGCGCCATCGAGAATCGCGAGCAGGCGTTTACCGTCGCCGAGCGCGTGCACCGCGCCGGAGCACAGTTTTTCCGCGGCGGAGCCTACAAGCCTCGCACGTCGCCTTACTCTTTTCAGGGACTGGGCGAGGAAGGCCTGCGCATCATGGCGGAAATCCGCCAGCAGTTTGGGATGAAGATCATCACCGAAGCCATCGACCACGAGTCGCTCGACCTGGTCGAAGAGTATGCCGACGTGATCCAGATCGGCGCCCGCAATATGCAAAATTTTTCCCTGCTGAAGCGCGCCGGACGCGCCCGCAAACCCGTGCTGCTGAAGCGCGGCATGTCGGCCACGCTGGAAGAATTCCTGATGGCCGCTGAATACATTCTGAGCGAGGGCAACTACAACGTCGCACTGTGCGAACGCGGCGTGCGCACCTTTTCCGACCACACCCGCAACACCCTCGACCTCAGCTTGGTGCCGGCCGTGCAGCGCCTCAGCCATCTGCCAATCCTGGTCGATCCCAGCCACGGCACCGGCAAGCGCAACAAAGTCACCCCGCTCTCGCGCGCGGCGGTCGCCGTTGGCGCCGACGGATTAATGGTCGAAGTTCATCACCAGCCCGATCAAGCGCTCTCCGACGGGCCGCAATCGCTCTTCCCCGACCAGTTCGATGAGCTGATGACACAAGTGCGGCAGATCGCGGCGGTCGTGGGGCGCACCGTACCGGCGATTGGCGTTCGGGAACCGGCTGCCGTAAGCAAGTAAGTCGAGTCGCTGCGACTCGACTCTGGAACCTTGCATGAAGAACATCTGCTCACCGTGCGTCTTAGCTGTGGTGCTCGTGAGTCTCATCGTGCTCCCGATCGGCGGCACTCTCTCTGCACAGCAACAACCGGACGCTTACGGTGTCTACGAAGTAGGAAATGGCGTGATGGCGCCCAAGCCGGTGTCCACGCCGAATCCCGAGTACACCGACAGAGCGCGGAAGAAGAAGCTGAACGGATCGGTAGTGGTTGCGATGATCGTTACGCCAGATGGCAAGGTACGCGACCCGAAGGTCACTAAGAGCCTGGACAAAGACCTCGACAAACAAGCGCTGGCCGCCGTGAGCACATGGAAATTTGAGCCGGCAACGAAAGACGGTAAGCCAGTGGCGGTGCACCTCAAGGCCGAGGTAGATTTCCGGCTGTATTAAGATTCCTGATCTACTCCACGTCTGCTAATCTTTCTTCTTCTCCCGAGACGCCGCTTGCGAAAGCTCCTCCTCATCGTCGTTCTGATTCCCATCCTCGGCGGCCTCGGCTGGTGGTACTTCCGCGAGCAATCGATGCCGGACTACGGCCCCGCATCCCGCGAGTACGCCTACGTCACCAACGGCAAAAGCAACACGGTCAGCGTAATTGATCTGCGCACATTCGCGCTGGCGAAGACCATCCCCGTTGGCAGCGAGCCCACCGGGATCGCGGCCAACAGCAAGAAAAATGAGATCTATGCAGTCAACGCCGGCTCGAACAACGTGAGCGTGATCGACGCCGAGACGAACACCGTAGTCGCGATGATCGGAGTGCACGGGCGTCCCTACTTCATCGACGTGGCCGAGGACGGCAAACGCGCCTACGTCGCCAACTCGGGATCGTCGAACGTCAGCGTGATCGATCTCGACAGGCGCTTGGTGATTGGCAACGTGCGTGTGGGCGCCGCGCCAGGGCTGGCGCGAGTTTCGCCGGATGGCTCAACGGTCGTCGTCAGCAATCGCGGCGACAACACTGTGTCCGTGATAGACGCGAAGTTGCTGCACGTGCGCGCCACGCTGCCCGTCTGCAAGCAGCCGGAGGACATCGCGATCCTTCCTGATTCGAGCAAGGCATTCGTGGCCTGCTCCGGATCGTCGCAGGTGGCCTCGATTGCCCTGCAAGGCGGTACTCAGAGGAGCGACCGTCTGATGGCGCTGATTGACGTCGGACATACCCCAGTCAGTCTTACGCTCAAGCCCGACGGCGGCGAGTTGATGGTGTGCAATTTCGATTCTGACAGCATCTCGATCATCGAGACCGGAAACGATGAGGTGGGCAGCAGCCTCGAGATCGGACAGCGCCCGTCGCGCGGCGCGGTCACGCTCGACAACTCGCGGCTCTACGTAACCAACTTCGGCTCGAACAGCGTTGCGGTCTACGACATCGATATGGGACGCCGCCTCGCCACGTTGACCGTCGGCAGCCGTCCCGACGGCCTCGCATTGACGCCGGATCAGAAGTATCTTCTAGTACTCGACACGCAGTCGGGCGATGTGACGGTGATCCAGAAACGCACGCCGCGCCGCACGCTCGAGACCACGGAGTATTCGCTACTGACGTTGATTCCGGTGGGCGTACAGCCGAACGCGATCGTGGTGAAGACGTTCATGGCGAGCAAGAAAAAGTGAGCAGCCACATCGCCCTTGGTAAAAGAGACGTTGCAAGCATGTCTCTACAGAAGGGATCGGGCGCAAATCAATTCGTAGAGACGTAACTTGTTACGTCTCTCTCGCCACGTGCACTTACGATTGCACTGGAACGGCCTTGGCGCAGAGTTTGTCGAACGCAGCCTTCAGATCGGCTGCAATGGCGGGGGCCTCGCGCGATTCGATGTCGCGGCGCGGCATCAAGTAAACGAGCTGGCCGTCGCGCAGAATTCCGATCGATGGCGAGGATGGTGGTTGTCCCGTGAAGTAGCTGCGGGCGCGGTCGGTAGCTTCCTTTTCCTGCCCGGCGAATACGGAGTAGGCATAATCGGGCCGGATGGAATTCTGCATCGCCATGCGCACCGCCGGCCGCATGCGCCCGGCGGCGCATCCGCAAATCGAGTTCACGACCACCATCGTCGTGCCCGAACGGTTCTTCAGAGCCTGGTCCACTTCTTCGGAGGTGCGGAGTTCTTCAATTCCCAGTCGCCTCAGTTCCTCGCGCATCGGGATCACCATAATTTCGGGATACATCGGCATGTGTTGTTCCTCTCTTCTCGGTAGATTCCATTGTAACGTGTAGCTCCCCCTGTCATCTTGAGCGAAGTTGCCATTCGCGAAGTGAACGGCAACGCAGTCGAAAGATCCCATGCTACAACCAGGCTAAACCGGCGCATCAGGGAGTCCTCTCGAGAAGCGGGGCTGGACTTTCTTTGAGAACGCCCTGCAGAGTTCATCTTTCTCCATGCAGGCGCGGGGTCCTTCGACTTCGTGACTGCTTCGCGTTCGCGAAGCAGTCACTGCGCTCAGGATGACACAGCTGATCGCGGCGTACGCGAAAACACTGGCGATGTATATTGAGAGCCATCCATGCTGCTTCAGGAAAATGTCCCCCTCGCGCCGCTGACCACCTTCCACCTGGGAGGCCCCGCTCGTTTTTTCGTGGAAGCCAAATCGGCTCGGGAAGTGCAGGAGGCGGTTGCGTTCGCGGGGTCGAAAAACCTGCCTCTGTTTGTTTTGGGCGGCGGCAGCAATCTCGTAGTCGCCGACTCCGGCTGGCCCGGACTGGTGCTGAAGGTCGCGATCCCCGGCATCGAGCAGCGTCCTGGGCACGACGATGTAGGCAGAATTCTATTCGACGCCGGTGCAGGAGAATCCTGGGACCGCTTCGTCTCGCACGCCGTAATGGCGCAATGCGCCGGGGTCGAATGCCTTAGCGGAATCCCCGGTAGCGTCGGCGGCACCCCAGTACAAAACGTAGGTGCCTACGGGCAGGAAGTGTCGGAGACCATCGACTCGGTCGAGGTCTTCGATCTCAAGGATAGCCAGGTGCGTGACCTGTGTCGTGAAGGCTGCGGCTTCAGTTACCGCTCCAGTATTTTCAATACCACCGAGCGCGGACGATTCATCATTCTCCGCGTGGCCTACGCGCTTACGTCAGGAGGCGAACCGCACCTCGAATATGCCGACCTGAAACGGCACTTCGAAGGCCGCGAGACTCGCCCCAATCTTGCTGAGACTCGGGAGGCCGTCCGGCACATTCGCGCACGCAAAGGCATGCTGATCGTCGCGGGCGATCGTGATTCTCAAAGCGCGGGATCTTTTTTCAAGAATCCCGTCCTCTCCGAACCGCAACATGAAGACTTGCAGAAACGCGCCGCATCCAAGGCCTTGCAACTCCCCAGCTATCCCGCACTTGAAAAAAGCAGGAAAGTTTCAGCGGCGTGGCTGGTCGAAAAGTCCGGATTCGCCCGCGGCTATGGCTTTGGCCACGTCGCCATTTCCAGCAAGCACGCTCTGGCCATCGTAAATCGCGGCGGCGCCTCCGCCGCTGAAGTCGTCGCCTTGAAAGAACAGATTCAGCAACGCGTGAAAGAAATCTGGGATGTGACGCTCGAGCCCGAGCCCGTAATGGTCGGCTTCTAGGTTATGTGGGACGGACACTCCTGTCCGTCGCTCTTGACTTTGGTTTTTGACTTTGGTTTTTGACCTTGGTTTGACTTCGGCTCTGAACTTCAAACACAACACTAACTTCAAAAGCGGCGGACAGAAGTGTCCGCCCCACATAACCTTCCGCAAGTAACCTCCCACCGCCCGTTCTCCAAAAAGATATTCCTGAACACAATTGGTCGAGCGGCGGTCTTCATGAGTGAGGGCAGACGAGTGGTGGCAGGAGAAGCGATCCTGAGTGGAGCGGCGACGATTGAGCGCAGCGATGAGTTGCTCGAGGGCCTGGTCCGGCAGCATTCGCGGCTGGTCTACCGCATCGCTTACGCAGTTCTCCGCCGCCACCACGACGCCGAAGATGCCACCCAGGAAACGTTCATGCGCGTGCTGCGCTACAGTGCAAAGCTTGCGGCCGTGGAAGACCCGAAGACTTGGCTGGCGCGAATCGCATGGCGCGTAGCGGTAGACCGTAGCCGGCAGCGCGGCCGCGTGCAGGAAACTCCGCTGTGGGATCCCGAGAAGCCCATCGAAGTAGCCTCCTCCGAGACTCCGGCAGATGAGAGAGTAAACGGCACTCAGATTAGCGCGGTGGTGGAGAAAATGATCGTAGCGCTTCCGGAGAAACTGCGCGCGCCACTGATTTTATCGACGATCGAAGAGATGTCGCCCACGCAGGTCGCCGCGACGCTGGGGATCAACCAAGCGGCCGTGCGGTCGCGAGTCTTCCGGGCGCGGCAGATTCTGCGCGAGAAGTTGGCGGGAGTCATGACCAGGAGTAGGTGAGAACAATGGTGGACAAAAGGCAGAACGAACTCGACCGCATGCTGGACACAGCTCTGGCGAAGTACGCGGCCGCTGAGCCGAGGCCGGGCTTGGAAGATCGGGTGCTAGCCCACCTGCGAGCCGAGCACACACGAATACCGGTCCACGCGTGGTGGCGCTGGAGCGTCGCAGCAGTGTTGGCCGTCGTTATCGTTGCCGTGGCGTTGGCCTTGAGATCGGGCAAGTCATCACTTCCGGTGTTTGCGGATCATTCGACCGCACAGATGCAAGGTACAAAGGAGCCCGCGAAGCAGATTGTGTCCAACGGCGAGCGGGGCGGAGTTCGTTCTGTAGAACCAGGCCCAGCGCGCAACAAAACTGGGCATCACTCTCGTCCCCCAGTCGAGATCGCGATCCCTCCCAAGCTCGATCAGTTCCCATCGTCCCAACCGCTGAGCGAGCAAGAAATCGCGTTAGCAAGGTACGCCCACCAGTTTCCGCAGGAGGCGACGCTGGTCGCGCGAGCGCAAGTGGAATACGAGCAAGAGATACAGCAGCAGATGAAAGACGCAAGGCCTGAAACCGGGTTTTCCGATTCGTACCAACAAGAAAGGTGAGGCAGCTATCCATGCGAAAAACAGTTGCAGTATTGCTTGCAGCAATGACGATAGGGTTCTGGTTCGTCCCGACGCCCGCTCTATCCCAGGAAGGATCCAAGGAGAGCAACCCGGGGCCGGCAAAGGTACAGCCGGTTCAGCCCTATCGTCTAGATTTTTCCTTCAATGAAGTCGCGGACGGAAAGGTCGCAAATACGCGGCATTACTCCATGAACCTGACCGCCGGCAACTCAGACGAGATCAAAGTCGGGACGCGGGTTCCGGTTTCCACTGGCTCGAGTCCAAGCCTGCCAGCGCCCGCGCAGTATCAGTACTTGGACATCGGAACCAACATCTGGTCTCAGCTGCGAGAGCACGGCGATGAGTTGATCCTGGTGGTGAAGGGTGAGATCAGCAACCTGGATCTGGAAACCGGGGAGCACTCTGGGGCATTTTTGCCACCAGTGGTTCGACAAATCAAAATCAATGGCAGCACGTTGCTGGTTGTCGGGAAACCGATCATGATCGGCAGCGTCGACGATCCCAACTCCAAACGTCAGTTTCAGCTCGAAGTGACAGTGACGAAGTTGAAGTAGTTCATGTGGGACGGACACTCCTGTCCGTCGCTCTTGACTTTGATCTTTTGATTCTGATTTTGACTTCGCCTTACGAGAAAAAACCAATGTCAACAGCGGCGGACAAAGCCCGGCCTGAGCGAAGTCAAGGGAGTGTCCGCCCCACAGGAGCAGGAAAGCGCCGCTCCGGTTCGTGACCCAGCCTTTTGAGCGATATCCCTAGCGGGAAACGGGTGAACGACCCGGCACGAGCGGCGCCTCAGCCTACCTATCGGCAATTCTTGCCGCCTCTTGAAAAATCTCTACCAACATCTTCCGCGTGAGCTTGCCAGTCTGCGTGTTCTGGTTCGACGGATGATACGACGCCAGCAGCACCTTCCCGTCCGGCATCCCGTAACTGGCGCCGTGTTTGAAGACATAGGCTTTCCTGCTCGGGAGCAGCCCCCGACGCTTCAGATAATTCAAGTAGGCGTCGAAACCAATCTTCCCCAGCGCGACGACCACCTTGACGCCCTCTAATCCCGCCAGTTCGCGATCGAGAAAATGCGCGCATTCCGCGAGTTCCTGCGGCAGCGGCTTGTTATCCGGCGGAGCGCAGCGCACCGCAGCCGTAATATACAGATCCGTCAACTTCATGTCATCGTTGCGATCGATGGCCGTGGGCTGGCTGGCGAATCCAGTCTCATACAGCACCGGATACATGAAGTTGCCGGAGGCGTCCCCGGTGAATGGTCTTCCCGTGCGATTCGAGCCATGCGCTCCGGGAGCCAGCCCCATAATCAGCACCCGCGCGTGCGGATCGCCGAACCCCGGCACCGGCTTGCCCCAATATTCCCATCCGAGATAAGCGCGCCGCTTCACCCGCGCGACTTCCTCGCGATACGCGACCAGCCGCGGGCAGCGGGTACAGGTGACGACTTCGCGGTTGAGAATGATAAGCCAGTTCACCCGGCCATTACATCACATTGCAGAGACCTAGCTTGCTGGATCCCGGCGGCAGCGTCGGCGAGCTGTTTCTTTTGAGGAGCGCTCCTTCGACCGCTGGGCCCAACGAGTCGTACATGACCGCAATGGAAACCAGTGTAGACTTGCAAACTATGGTTGATAAGACTGCTTCCAGAAAATACGCCGAAGAACAAGGCCTTACGGGGTTAATTGACTTCTCGGCGCCCCCCCGCTGTAACCTCACCGTATGACGCGGTGAGCGGGAAGCTAGCCACGCCTTTTCCGCCCGATGTTGAAGACTTAGTACGCATTCATAAGCTGATTCGCGAGCGGCACGCTTTCACCGTTCTGGAGTTTGGGGTGGGCTATTCGACGCTGGTGATCGCCGACGCCCTCCAGAAGAATGAAGCAGACTGGGAAGCGCTGCCGAATAAGCCCGCAATCCGAAATCGGTTCGCGTTCAACGTATTCAGTGTCGATGCGTCGGAGCCGTGGGTTGCAACCGCCGAGGCGCGCATTCCGAAGCAGTTACGACCTCGGGTTCACTTGCATTACAGCGCCGTCCGTATCGGCACTTTCCAGGGACGCATGTGCCATTTCTACGACCAACTTCCCGACATCGTGGCCGACTTCATTTATCTGGATGGGCCAGCCCCCAAAGACGTCCAGGGCTCGATTAACGGAATGAGTTTTCAGTGCGACGAGCGAACCGTAATGTCCGGGGATTTATTGTTGATGGAACCGATACTTTTGCCAGGCACCCTCATCCTCGTAGACGGACGTACCAACAACGCCCGCTTCCTACAGCGAAACTTCGAGAGAAACTGGAACATGGTTTACGATCGGAAGGGCGACATCACGACGTTTGAGCTCATTGAGGACCGCCTTGGAACGTATAACGTTTTGGGCTCCGACTTCTTCAAAGCGACAACGTGAACGGCGGAGAACCCCGAAGTATCCGTCGCCCCAAGTGGCGACCGACCCGGACCATGACTACAATTAGGTTTACAGCCTCTTCGTCGATCACAATCCCGCAGTTTGCGGCAGTTCCATTCTAGTGCGAATTGCCGCAGAAGCACTGCGCGTTGCATGCTATTGGCAACTCGCAATGAACCCCTTGTTCGTGCCCTCCGAAAAGAAGGCCAACCCGGTGATCAATCCCACATTGTTAATGCCCTGGACAAATGTGTTTCTAGATCCCGGATGGATTACGTTCTCAAACACTCCATTCTTGTAAACGAATCCGTGAAAGAAGGCTTGCGAGTCCTCGTACTCTCCCACCGCCACTCCCGAATTGTTGATGCCCAACAATCGCGTCCCAAAGGCATTGTTCTTATCCGGATCGTCAACCGTCGTGTAGGCTCCGTTCTGAAGGATGAAGCCATGCAGGATGACGCCATCGAAGTCATATTCACCCACGATGACCCCCTGCTCGCTGATGCCGAAGGCAGAAGTATTGGTCGCGCCCGGGAACTGCAGCGCTTTAAGTTTTCCGCTCGCAAGCTCGAACCCATCATTCCCGAAAGATGCCATGAACCCGCCCACCATCGCGCCCGCCTTGTTGATGCCATATAAGAACGTGTTGATCGCGCCCGGATAATTCACCGCCCGGAAGTTAGATCCCTGCAGCGTGAATCCGTGATACCCCCCCGTGGCATTGTCCTGATAGATGCCGGTGTCTACGCCGGCGCCGTTCCGGCCCGTAAAGTTCGTGGAATTCGAGCCCGGGGCATCATAGATGGTGTATTGCCCGTTGGCGTTACGGACGAACCCCGAATTGTGCAGTGTGCTGGAGTTTTCCAGGCCGCCCACAACAATATTCGAAGGCGAGATTCCGTTGACCTCCAGCAGCGTGTCTGCGCTGGGAACGGCAAAAGTCAGGAATTTGCACTTGGCTTGCGTCTGACCGAATATCGTCGATGGCACAAGGCTCAACAGGAACGTGTAGAGAATGTATCGGGTGCTCATGGTGACCTCGGTTGAGAATGTGGCGCCTATCCTCACGCTTCGCAGCATGTTTCAGCCCGAAAACTGTGAGCACGCCGAGCCTTCGATGTGGAACACATCACGGAGGTTGTTCGGCCGGAAACCGGAGATGTCAGGGATTTGTAAAAACTTACTGCCCCCAACGAGCGACTGGGAATCTTGATCGCATTCCCGCAGTCTGCGGCGGTTCCATTCTGGTCCAGGCCTCCCCGTTCTTCGTTTGACGCTGGTCTCCTTCTGTCTTTACACTCAAGTTAACGCTGTGTGAATTCGGCGCTCCGTTTGCTCGGCGGAGTCCTCGATGGCGCGGTTCGGGAAAGGGTAAACGTGAGTCTCACAGAAACAGTCGACACCACCAGCGACACCAAGAAAGACGGGGTCAAGCGCGAGATTTCGGTCGAAATCCCCGCCGCCGAAGTCGCTCGTGAAATGGAAGTCATCATCCAGAAATACCAGAAAGTGGCGCGCCTGCCCGGATTCCGCTCCGGCCATGTACCCCCTTCCATCATCAAACAGCGGTTCAAGGAAGATTTGAAGAGCGACGTGGTCGAGGCCCTGGTTCCGCGCTATTTCCGAAAAGAAGCCGAAAAGCTGGGGATGATTCCCGTGTCCCAGCCGCGCGTCACCGACCTACACATCCATGACGGTGAACCGCTGCGCTTCAAGGCCAGCTTCGAGATCATGCCCGACATCGTGGTCGAAGGCTACAAGGAACTTCGCGCCGACCACCCCGAGATCGTCGTAAGAGATGAAGAGATAGAGGATGCTCTGAACAACGTGCGCGAGCAGCACGCCACCTACACCTCGGTCGAAGGCCGTCCGCTGGCCGAGGGCGACTTCGCCCAGTCCTCGATGGATGGCAAGCCGAAACAGGACGACGCCTCTTCCAAACCCGTCCACATGGACGAAGTCCTGATCGAAATCGGCGGCAAGAACACAGTCCCTGAGTTCACCGAGAACCTGCGGGGAGCCAACGCAGGCGATACTCGCGAGTTCGAAGTAAGCTATCCCGAGGACGTCGCCGACAAGCGCCTGGCCGGGAAGACGTTCGTCTACACCGTGAAGATTCACGCCATCAAACAGAAGAACCTTCCCGAACTGAATGACGATTTCGCCAAAGAACTCGGCGAGTTCACCACCCTCGATCAGGTGCGCAAACAGATTCGCGAGAACATGCAGGCTGAGCGCACGCACGACGCCGAGCGGCAAGCCAAAGACAAGCTCGTTGCCGAACTGGTCAAGCGCAACGATTTCGAAGTCCCGGAGTCGCTGGTCGACCGGCAGATCGATCTGCGTCTGGAGCGCGGCCTGCGCGCGCTGGCGGCGCAGGGCATGAAGATGGAGGACCTTAAAAAGATGGACCTGCCGCGCTTGCGGGTAGGCCAGCGGGACCAGGCGGTGCAGGATGTGAAGTCGTCGTTGTTACTGGAACGCGTCGCGGATCTGGAAAAAATCGAGGCCGGAGAGGACGAAGTGAATCACGAGATTGCAGCCCTCGCCCAGCAGACCAAACAGACTCCCGAGGCGGTCCGCGCTCGTTTGACACAGGATGGGGGCCTCGATAGAATCCGGAACAGAATCCGCAGCGAAAAGACCCTCGATTTTTTGTATCGCCAGTCCGCGTAGCTGACAAAAAAGACGCACTTTCGATCCTCCCCAGCAAGTTAAGCGTTACGTCGGGGCGGAGTGTGACAGGTGAACATGAAGCAAAACGATCCCCAAATGATGCTTGTACCGATGGTCATCGAGCAGACCGGGCGGGGCGAACGCGCCTACGACATCTATTCCCGGCTGCTGCGCGACAACATTATCTTTATCGGCACACCGATTGACGACAACATCGCCAACTTGGTGATCGCTCAAATGTTGTTTCTGGCTCAGGAAGATCCCGAGAAAGACATCCAGCTTTACATCAACTCTCCGGGCGGCTCCATCACGGCCGGCATGGCGATCTACGACACCATGCAGTACGTGAAGAACGACGTGATGACGCTGTGCGTGGGCCAGGCCGCCTCGATGGCCGCGTTACTATTGGCATCAGGCGAACCTAAAAAGAGATTGGCATTGCCGAATTCGAGGATTCTAATACATCAGCCCTCCATGGGAGGTTTGTCGGGACAAGCCACCGACATCGACATCCACGCCCGGGAAATCCTCCGCATGCGCGAGATAACGAACCAGTTACTCTCCAAGCACAGCGGGCAGAAACTGGACAAAGTGGAGAAGGACGTCGAGCGCGACTTCATTATGAACGCGCAGCAGGCTAAGGAATACGGAATCATAGACGATATCATCTATAAGACCGCAAAAGCGGTATGATCTGCCTTCGCGCCTGACCCAAGGCCGGAACGAAGTGGGCGGCGAAAAGCGGCGAGTCAGGGGAAGCCGGGGTTCCAGCCAAGCCGGAGAAACATTTTAAGGAGTAGAGCCGAGTGAAAAACAAGTCGGGCTCCGACGAGATTCTACGTTGTTCGTTCTGCCACAAGTCGCAGGACGCCGTGGCCAAACTGATCTCGTCGCCCAGCGATTATCCCCGCGCCTACATTTGCGACGAGTGCGTGGCGGTGTGCAATTCCATTCTCGAAGACGACCGCACTGCGACTCCCCCCAGCAGCACGCCGAACCAGTTGCCCAAGCCTCAGGAAGTCAAGACCTTCCTCGACGAGTACGTCATTGGGCAAGAGCAGACCAAGAAAAAGCTGGCAGTCGCGGTTTACAACCACTACAAGCGCATCTTCATGAACCGGCAGAAAACCGGCGACGGCATCGAACTCTCGAAGTCGAACATCATGCTGATCGGTCCTACCGGAACCGGCAAAACGCTTCTGGCGCAAACCTTGGCCCGCATGCTGGATGTGCCATTCGCCATCGTCGACGCCACCACGCTCACCGAAGCGGGCTACGTGGGCGAAGACGTCGAGAACATCATCCTCAAACTGCTGCAGGCCGCCGACGGCGACGTGAGCCGCACCCAGACGGGCATCATCTACATTGACGAAGTCGATAAGATTGGGCGCAAGGACGAGAATCCCTCCATCACCCGCGACGTTTCCGGCGAAGGCGTACAGCAGGCGCTGTTGAAGATTCTCGAAGGCACCATCGCCAACGTTCCCCCGCAGGGCGGGCGCAAGCATCCGCACCAGGAATTCACACCGGTCGACACCACGAACATTCTCTTCATCTGTGGCGGAGCCTTCGTCGGTCTCGACAAGATCATTTCTCGCAGAATGGGCAAGAAGGCACTCGGTTTCCGCGGTGGCGAGGAGGCGGACAAGGAAGATTCGGTCACCTCGAAAAAGCGCACTCAAGAACTGTTGACCGAAATTCAGCCCGAAGACCTGATCAAGTTCGGCCTGATTCCCGAATTTGTTGGCCGGCTGCCGGTCGTGGGCATGCTGGAAGATCTCGACGAGTTCGCTCTGATCGAAATCCTGACCCGGCCCAAGAACGCCATCGTCAAGCAATACCAGCGGCTCTTCGAGTTCGAGAACGTGCGGCTGAAGTTCCACGACGAAGCCCTGCGAGCGATCGCCCGCCAAGCCATGGCGCGCAAAGTCGGAGCCCGCGGCTTGCGCATGATTCTCGAAGAACTCATGCTCGATCTGATGTTCAACCTGCCCAGCCAGAAGAAATTGAAAGAATTCGAAGTAACGCGGGAAATGGTGGAGAAGCGCAGTGCTTCGTTCGCCCCCGTCATGGAGAAAGCAGGGTAAAGGTAGCTCCGCCGTCTCGGCGGCTGTCCAGGGGGGCGCCCTCGCCCGCTGGTTGTCAAAGCCGAGACACGGTAGCCTACCGTACCGCGGAACGCAAGAGTCGTGCCAAGGACTCGCAGAAAAGGTAGAATGCCAGTAGGTTCTGTTAGGTGGTTGGCCGTTACCCCAGGGAGACTCAGTGACCACATCCAAGGAAAAGTTCGAATCCAGGAAGCTGCCCATGATGCCCATCCGGGACGTGGTCATCTTTCCCTTCATGATGACACCGTTCGTGGTGGGCCGCGAGTCAAGCGTACGCGCCCTGGAAGAGGCACTGGCGGCGGACAAGAAGATTTTCCTCGCCACCCAGCACGACGCCTCCATCGACGAACCCAAGGCCAATGAGATTTACCAGGTGGGCACGATCGTCAACATCGTGCAGAGCCTGAAGCTGCCTGACGGCAACATCAAAGTCCTGGTCGAAGGCGTCGAGCGTGGCAAGATTCTCCAGGTCGTCGACACCGAGGGCTTCATGCAGGCGACGGTCCGAGTGGCGCGCTACGCCACCGAGGCCAACCCGTCCCTCGAAGCCAGCATGCAGCGTGTCACTTCCCTCTTCGAACAGTACGTCAAGCTCTGCCAGGCCCTGAACTACGAGACCATGATTTCGGCCGTGCGCATGGAAGATCCGGCCAAGCTGACCGACGTGATCTCCGCCAACCTGCAGCTCTCGATTGAAGAAAAGCAGGAACTGCTGGAAATTTTCGATCCCGCCGAACGCCTGACCCGCATCGCCGACGTGCTCGACATTGAAATCGAGAAGCTGAACGTCGACCGCACTATCCAGTCCCGCGTAAAGCGCCAGATGGAGAAGGCGCAGAAAGAATATTACCTCAACGAAAAAATCAAGGCCATCCAGAAGGAACTGGGCCGCGGCGAGAAGAGCGAGTTCGACGAACTGAAAAAGAAGATCGAAGCCGCCGGCATGCCCAAGGAAGTCAAAGACAAGGCCCTGCAGGAACTGAAAAAACTGGAAGCCATGCCGCCTATGTCGGCCGAGTCCACGGTTTCGCGCAACTATCTCGATTGGCTGCTGGCCGTGCCGTGGAAGAAACGCTCCAAAGAGATTCGCAATATTTCTCGCGCGGAAAAAGTTCTAAACGAAGATCACTATGGCCTGGAGAAAATCAAGGAACGCATCCTTGAGTTCCTCGCCGTGCGGCAACTGGTCAAGAATCCCAAAGGCTCCATCCTCTGTTTCGTGGGCCCTCCGGGCGTCGGCAAGACTTCGCTAGGCATGTCGATCGCTAAGGCCACGGGCCGCAAGTTTGTCCGCATGTCGCTGGGCGGCGTGCGCGATGAAGCCGAAATCCGAGGCCACCGCCGCACCTACATCGGCGCGCTCCCGGGCCAGATCATCCAAATGATGAAGAAGGCGGGCACCAAGAACCCTGTCTTCATGCTGGATGAAGTCGACAAGATGTCGATGGACTTCCGCGGTGATCCCTCGGCGGCGCTGCTCGAAGTGCTCGATCCCGAGCAGAACTTCATGTTCGTCGATCACTACCTCGACGTCGAGTACGACCTATCCCAGGTATTCTTCGTCGCCACCGCCAACGTGATGCACACCATTCCACCGGCGTTGCAAGACCGCATGGAAGTGCTGCGCCTCCACGGCTACACTGAGCAGGAAAAAGTCGAAATCGCCAAGCAGTTCCTGGTGAAGAAGCAGATGCTGGCCGCGGGCCTGTCGGAAAAGAACGTAAAGTTTACCGACGACGCCATCACCGGACTCATCCGCTCGTACACTCGCGAAGCTGGAGTACGGAATCTCGAGCGCGAGATCGGCAACGTCTGCCGCAAAGTCGCCCGCAAAGTCGTCAAGGAAGGCGAGAACTACACGGTCACGGTTACCGGCGCGAACGTCAACGACTTCCTCGGCGTGATCAAGTTCCGCGACACGCTGGCCCACGAGAAAAGTGAAGTCGGCTTGGTCACCGGCCTGGCATGGACCGAAGTCGGCGGCTCCATCCTCAGCACCGAGGCCAGCGTCGTCGACGGCAAAGGCAAACTCACGCTGACCGGCAAACTCGGCGATGTCATGCAGGAATCAGCCCAGGCAGCCATGTCTTACGTCCGGTCGCGCGCGCAACGCCTCGGCCTGAACCGCGACTTCTACCGCAATCTCGATCTGCACGTCCACGTTCCCGAAGGCGCCATTCCGAAAGACGGCCCGTCCGCCGGCATCACCATCGCCACGGCCATCTCCAGCGCCCTGAGCAAAATTCCCGTGCGTCGCGATCTGGCGATGACCGGCGAGATCACCCTGCGCGGCAAAGTCCTGCCCATCGGCGGACTGAAAGAGAAACTGCTCGCGGCTCATCGCGCCGGACTCTTCGAGGTGATTCTGCCCAAGGACAACGAGAAAGACGTGGCCGAAGTCCCAGAAAATCTGCGCAACGCCATGAAGCTTCATTTCGTGGATACCATGGACCAGGTCCTGCAGATCGCGCTGGAATCTCCGCTGCCCGCGTTCAGTGAAGATGTAACCGCGCAGCCGATCGCGCCTTTGACATCAACAACCAACGAGAGCCCGGCGACCCATCAGTAGGAAGAGCGTTGCCGATTGTCAGTGCCCAGTTGCCTTTAGAGTCTGCCAAGCTTTTCGTCCAGCCGCGAAATGCTCCTAGTAAGCATGACCCGAGCCAGTATGATCCGAGCGAGAGCACACCTCGTCTCTCGGAAGCGATGAAGAGTTCTTGAATGTCCACATCCGACCAAAGTCAAATCGCCTTTGAAAACGGCCCGGACTCTCCAATCGAGCCAGGTCACCGCCGCACGACCGGAATCCTCCCCTCGCAGGAAATCAGCAACCTGATCGCCCGTGGACACGTTAGCGCGGGGCGTGCCATCGATCCCGACCACATCCAACCCGCCAGCCTCGACTTGCGCTTAGGGGACATGGCGCATCGGGTTCGAGCCAGTTTCCTCCCGGGACCGAACAGCACGGTCGAATCGAAAATCAAAGATCTCCGCATGGCGCGAATCGATCTGACCGGCGCCTCCGTCCTCGAAAAAGATTGCGTCTACATCATCCCTCTGGTCGAAGAGCTGAACCTGCCGGAAAACATTTCCGGTAAGGCCAACCCTAAGAGCACGACGGGACGCCTTGACATCTTCACGCGCCTCATCACGGACTACGGCACCGAGTTCGACAGTGTCCCTCATGGATATAAGGGAAAACTGTACGCGGAAGTTGTATCTCGCACATTTACCGTCGCCGTTCGAGCCGGGATGAGGCTAAGTCAGCTGCGCTTTGTGCAAGGCAGTCCGCGCTCCGGCGACAGCACGATCAAGGGCTTGGATCAAGAGGAACCGCTGGTCTACATGGACGAAAGCAGCCCGGGCAAAGCGCAATTTCAGCGGGGCCTGCGAGTTACCGTCAATCTCGAGGCCTCCGAACCCGGCGAGATCATCGCCTACAAGGCCAAGCGCTATGCCCCGGCCATCGAACTGGACCGGATTAACTTTTATTCGACCGAAGAGTTCTGGGAAGTTCGTCATCAGAACGCGAACAAGAATCTCATCCTCGAGCCCGGCGACTTTTACATTCTCGCGTCCCGGGAACGCGTGCGCGTCCCGCCCGACTTCGCCGCCGAAATGGTTCCCTTCGATCCTTCCGACGGCGAATTCCGCATCCACTATGCCGGCTTCTTCGATCCCGGCTTTGGATACGGCTCCAGCGAGATCAAAGGAACCCGCGCCGTCCTCGAAGTTCGAGCCCACGAGGTCCCATTCCTCATCGAACACGGCCAGCTCGTAGGCCGCCTGAACTATATGCACTTGCTTTCGCGCCCCGACAAAATCTACGGCACGAACATCGGATCCTCCTACCAGCACCAGGCCCTTACCCTGAGCAAGCAGTTTCGCAGATGATCACCCCGCTGACGCTCCGCGCGTAGTTTTGATCTCCTTCTTTTGAAGTTGTCATCCCGAACCCGGCGCACTTCAGCCGGGTGAGGGATCTCGGGTTGAACTCTGGACCCGCCCTCGCCCCCGCTTGCCAATCCACTCTCCCCCGTTGCAAACTTGAGCATGAGGATTCTCTCCCGATTCCTGGCGGCGGCCACCGACGCCGCGCACTTCCCCGCCCCCAGCCTGCCGGAGATCGCTTTCCTCGGCCGCTCCAATGTCGGCAAATCGAGCGTGATTAACTCCCTGGTCGGCGACAAAGTGGCGCGCACCAGTTCCACTCCAGGCCGCACCCGCAGCATTAACTTCTTCGAAATACGCTGGCCGGGAAAGCCGCAGCCCGAGCTGATTTTTGCCGACCTCCCCGGCTACGGCTACGCCAAGATTTCCCGCGAGATTTCCCAAGAATGGCCGAAGTTCATCGAACCCTACCTCAACGAACGCCCCACGCTGGGCCTCTGCATCGTTCTGATCGACGCCAACGTCCCTCCCCAACAGAGTGACCGCCAACTGCTGGACTTCCTCAGCGCCTCCGACCGCAACTTCCTGCTCGTCGCCACCAAGAGCGACCGGCTCTCCAACAATCAACTTCACAATGCTCTGCGCACTCTCACTCAGGAGTATCCCGCCGCTCGCCCGCTTCCCTACTCCGCCAAGACCGGCGCCGGACGCGACGAACTGTGGAAACAGATCCGCCAAGTTGCGAAGCAGATAACGGCGGCGGAAGCCTCCTCGGGCGCGCCGCTGAGTTAAGAGATTCTTAACGACCATTCACATTCCGCTGCCTAATCTCAGAAGCGGATCCTTCCGATAGAACATGAGAGTTCCCGGCTAAGCATGTCCGCCATGGAGCAGCCATGCCGCCGGACTGACTTTCGATCGCAGCGGAAACTGCTTCTCCGCACCGGAACACTATCTATGGCAGAAGACATCGACTCAAGCATCTCTTATCTAAGGGCTCTGAAACAGTCTTCCGGTCCACACAACGGAACTGCGGCAGCTCCGGCACACGTGGCCAGTCCACAGAATCATCTGTGGCCAGAGGGCACGGGCACAGATGCGAACTCTAGCGACCGGTTCCCCGGCCCAGAGAAACGGCGCAGCACGCGTTACCGGTGCGAGGGCAGCGCCGGAATGCGCGAGGACGGCGCGGATGTGCAGACGTGGGCCAGGTTCACAGACATCAGCCTCCACGGATGTTACGTTGAGGCGCAGGCCACCTACCCCGTGGGAACTGTGCTTCACCTGAAACTCGAAGCCAACGGCGTGCGAGTGGACAATAAAGGCACCGTGCGCGTGAGCTATCCGTACCTCGGCATGGGCATCGCGTTCACGGAAGTGTCGGAGGAAACCCGGGAACACATGAAGGAAATGATGGGCAGTCTCTCGCGACCGACCGCGATCACGGGGCTCGGAATCGAGGACCTGGAAATCGTTTCGTCCCTCCCAGCCCGCGAACTACCGCATACGTTGCCCAAGATTGCCGATCACGCGGCCGCACTACAGGCACTCGCGAAGTTCTTCGACAGCCGCCAAATGTTAACGCGGGAAGACTTCCTCAGGATCCTTCGCAAAAGCCAGAGCACAGATACGAAGCCGTAAAGATCACAGCGTCGCCAGGTAAACCGGTTCCGCTTCCGCGGCCCCGCATATTCCCAGTTACCGCTGCAAATCCCTTTCCGTTTCGAACCAAGTCCCCTCCATTTATGATTATGATGAAGACCATGGCTCTCTATCTCATCACCGGCATTGGCGGCTTCATCGGATCGTCCCTCGCTCGCGCGCTGCTGGCTCGTGGTGACCAGGTGCGCGGCGTCGACAACTTCTCCACCGGAAAACGGGAAAACCTCGCGGACATTCTGGATCGCATCGACTTCCGCGAGGCCGACATTACCGACCTCGACGCCATGCACAAAGCCTGCGCTGGCGTGGACTTCGTCCTCCATCAGGCAGCGATTCCTTCTGTCCCGAAATCCGTTCTCGACCCGCTGGGCAGCAACCGCGCCAACGTCGACGGCACGGTCAACGTGCTGGTCGCAGCCCGCGATGCCAAAATAAAGCGCGTGGTCTATGCGGCGTCGTCGTCCGCCTACGGCGATACTCCCACTCTGCCCAAACACGAAGCCATGACTCCCGATCCTATCTCGCCCTACGCCGTGGGCAAGCTGGCCAGCGAGCACTACCTGATTTCGTTTTACCGCTGTTACCAGCTCGAGACCGTGGCCCTGCGTTATTTCAACATCTTCGGCCCGCGCCAGGATCCCTCGTCTCCCTATTCCGGCGTGCTGGCAAAGTTCATCACCCTGATGCTGCGTGGCGAGCAGCCCGCAATCTTCGGAGACGGCGAGCAGAGCCGCGACTTCACCTATATCGACAACGCAGTCGAAGCAAATCTGCTGGCCTGTAAAGCTCCCGCAGCCAAAGCAGCAGGACAAGTCTTCAACGTCGCCACCGGCCGCAGAATCACCCTCAACGAAACTTTCAAGGCGTTGCAAAGCCTGACTTCCTACACCGGACAGCCCAAGTACGGCCCAGAACGCGGCGGCGACATCAAACACTCGCTGGCCGACATCTCAAAAGCCGAAGCGGCTCTAGGCTACAAACCAAAAGTAGATTTCGAAGAAGGCCTGCGGCGCACGGTAGAGTGGTATCGGGGGATGTGAGTCCGATCGCCCGAGCCCTGTCGTGGTTGGGATAGAACTCGGACGCGTTTGCTTTAGGCGGAGGGTTCCCACTCTTACCCTTTCAGTTGCAAGGTGGGTTCACAATTCCGCCATGGCCACGTTTTCCGAGGCCCCCCTATAATGCCGGACGGCCGAATTTC
>WNGK01000649.1_pt1 | contig 35750 bp, 29 predicted proteins | sample 5400601 | NCBI WGS metagenome assembly WNGK01 (sample SAMN13153376, study PRJNA577476) | soil metagenome | isolation source: 60 cm soil or saprolite under Garry oak tree replicate 1 | place: USA:California | collected 2016-06-15 | reverse complement strand
GCAAGTGCGAGCGAAGCGAAGCACGACGCCCCTGGATCGATGCCTCAAAGGCCGCGAGCACTGAAAGTGCGAAATAGAAATCCTCTGAACCCGCGCGCTATGTCGCTCCTTCAGAGCTCCGTTCAATTTGGTGCGACTCCCAGGGGCGGCGCGCTTCGCTATCGCTCAGCACTTTCACCCCAGCGCGGCTGCCGCGCCGGGGACCCCGGCTTGCCCCTGGCTACTTTATTCCGCGCCGTTGGCGCTAAATCCAAAGCCCGCTGCATTAATGCGCGTTGCACTTCCAAATTGAATTCGAGAGGCAAAAAATGACTATCGCTTCTTGATTATCGGTTTGCGCCGGACTCTTATTGGCGCTCGCGCCGTAAGTAAATCCTTGTGACGGTGATTGATAATGTAGCACAGTCCCTGATGCGTCAATCCGAGCGTTTTAGCTGCCCGAGTTACGCTCCCTTTGGCATCGTCAAGCGCGTGGCGAATAAGGCGACTCTCGCATTTGTGAACCTCTTCTTCAAAAGAACTTCCGCTGAGTAAGCCCTCTGACGCAACGCTGCTCGAGTTCTCGACCGCGAATCTAGCGCAAGCTCGCAGTCGATTCATCGTCTCGGTATTTATCTCCTTACCAAGGAGGCTGTCCGCTTCCTGGTAGAAGCTTCCGATGTCGTTAGGTGCGAGGAAGTTTCGAAGCTCTTCAAGGATAGTAAGAAACGTGCGACCGGATGCCTGAGAATCACCGGCGGTGCCGGCAACCTTAGCGGCTCGCTTTAGTGTAGCGAGTGCGGACTGATAACGGCCCATCCGCGCGAGTGAGATACCCTGAGTTTCCAGCGCCTCAGCGAGAAGTGATTGTTCACCCCCCTTTTCGAGAACCGAGGACGATGAAAAGGCAATCTGTTCAGCCTCTGAATATCGTTGCTGCCCTAGAAAGACACGTGCGCGAGTCTCATCGATCTGGGCCAGCGTGCCAACGTCTCCGAGATCGAGTAATACCCGTCGGGCTTGATCCAGATGCTCTAGAGCTTCTTCGTATCGCTGAAGTTGCAGAAAGATGATTCCGGTATTGTTTTCAACTCGCGCGAAGTAGCGAGCGTGATTTGCCTGTTCGAAATAAATCCTCGCCGCGGTGTTTTCCATTAATGCGCGATCAAGATTCTCGGCGCCGCCCGTGCCCATGTATACTATCCCTCGCTGCATGTGATACCGGCCGCGCGCAGCGACGTCATCAATCTGGTCCAACAAAGGTGCTGCTTGATCCAAGTAAGCGAGGGCCGTCTCGTAGCTGTTCGAGGAAATCTCGACAATAGTGGAGTTAACGAACACACGAAGGCGATTAACCGGAACTTTTGCACGCGTCAACGCTTCGCGAAACCAAACTCGCGCTTCATCCATAGCGCCTTCACGCCAATAGCAAATCGCAAGATCCGTTTGCGCTTCGGCAACTTTTTCGGAAATGCCAAGGACCTCAAAGGCGCGAATGCTTTCAGTAATCAAGTCTTTTGCGAATTCCTGAGCACCCGAAAACTGCGCCGAACTTCCCAACCAGCCCGACAACGCACCGATTCTCAGCAGCAATTCGGCCTGATCCTGGGGTGTTAGTCCCTTGAGTCGCGGCCGCTTGCCAATTCCATCCCAAAGATCTTCTAGCGCGGCGCGAGCGGCTTCGTAATCGCCTGAGTTCTCGAGTTCCTTTGCGACGGCGCATTTCGCAGCCACTTCCGAAGCTTTAGCCGGCGCTCCCCCCTGTCCAGTCAAGATTTTAGTCTCCATTTAACCTCCGATTTGATTTGCTGGAAGCAACCGATAGCAGAACTTATTGCTAGTGATGCTATTATGCCGCAGCTCAATACAATCTATTGGCCGCCACCAAGCGTCTGATGGCGCGTCCCAAAAGAAGGATGAAACGATGAAACAACTGAGAAATTTAGTCTTTGTTTGCACGGTGATCATCGCCGTTTCTGGTATCGCCCTGGCAGATGGGGGCGTTACCCAGGGGCCGGGCTTGGCACAACCAACGCCTGACTGCGCTGAGACCGGATGTCAGTCTGATAATTCTACAGCCACCACATCTGATTATTCTACAGCCACTGCGCCAGATTCGTTTGACAGTTCGGCTTTAGCCGATATCCTTATCAACTGGCTCGAAAAAACCATTCTGTAAAGCAAACAGACGGCGTCGCAGTAAATAACACGACCGAATTCAGCTGAGCTTTGTTCGCTGAGTGGTCTGAGTGTGTGAATATCAGTCGGAGTTGAGCCGGGGCGCATTAGATGCGCATCCTACAACTAGTTAGGGGATTAAGGCAATCAGAGTACCTTCTCACTCCTGCTAGCTTTGAGATTCAGTTTGTCAGTAACCGCGTGGTGCGGGAGATTTCCGTTTGAGCCGGACGCCTCAAGTGCTTGGATGTTCGACTTGCAGGTCAACACTTATCAGGGACTCGCCGCAGCGACCGGGTCGGAGCTGATTTGCATGCCGCCAATATGATGCAATTGGCTGGCGTCGATCATATTCAGACCTTTCTCACGAACACTCTTAAATACCGGTGAGATTTCATTCACAGGTGCTCGCATCACACCCTTGGTGCGTTTGTGTCCGGTGAAATCGAGATAAAGGTGTTTACGCATGAAACGGTCAGGAACTCCGGCGAAACGATATAGCGGATACTTTATTCCATTTCCGAACAGCTTTCGGCCCAGCGCGTAGTAGTACAAGGGTACTCCCAGAGAGAATTTCATTGAAGCTCTCGATCCACCATGCCAGAAGTGCAGGTTGTATTTCCAGCAAGTGTAAAAGAATTCCCATTGCAAATCGGTCATCTCAATAAGCTTGGCGCTGTCCTTTTGCTCCATTCGCGTGTGTTCCAGCGGGACGAAGAAGGTCGGAACGAAAGTCCCTTTTGCATCGCGCAGATCGTAAAGCAGGTTCAATGATTCCTTGGTGTCCGCGTCGGTTTCTCCGGGCAATCCGATGATAAAAGTACAGAACGGAAACCAGTTATGTTTATTAAGGGTTTCCATGCCTTTCAACACGACATCACGCCACTGATGCGCCTTGTACGGATACGCTTTACCTTTCATGAATATGTCAAAGAGGCGCGGGCTGCCGGTCTCCAGGCCAATAATGGGATCGGTCATGCGATGGTCACTGTCAGTGGATTCCTTGTGCTGAACGTGAGAATAAGGAACGATCAGTGGCGTCAAACGCTCGACAATGGTGGGGTCCTTTATAACCGGCGCCATCGTAATGTGCGACATCTGCAAGGTTTCGATCCCGGGGACGCTCTTCACGCCCCTGAGCATCGTTTCCAGCGCGGGTACGTTGCTTTCGAAGTTCGGTAACTGCTCGTAGAGGAACATATCCTCTGTAGCGAGCATGATCTCCGTGGCTCCTTCGCGCGCATTGACGCGCGCGCTGTCCATAATGTGCTGCAACGGAAAGGAGCGTCCAACTTTCGTCGCCGGCCCACAAAACTGGCAACCGCGACCGCAGCCGCGCGTTATTTCAACAACCCCGAAGGTAGACCGATGTTTGACCACCGGGATTTCTTCGACAGTCGGTTGCATGTTCTTCGGCACCTTGATGATTCTCGGCAACGAGGGATCGCCGGCCATCATTCGCCTGAAGAGATCGCTAAATACACGTTCGATCTCGCCGTCGATCAAGTAATCGACCTTGAACTCGTCCAGACGGTTGGCACGTTCCAATTGCCACGCTCCCGGACCGCCGATGACTATCTTGGGTTGGAACTTCTTGATAACTGGATGCGTGACGATCTTTAGAAACTCAGCCGCATTCAGAGGAATCAAGTTTTTGCCGGCGATTTTTGAATAAACATCGGTGGCGTATGAGATACCCAGCGGATTATGAGCGTGGATAGCGATTACTTTGGTCTCAGGGCCGACAAACTTCTCCAGGTTCTCCAGATAACAAACGACTACATCATCTTCAGAGTATTCTCGGAGGAGCAGGGTCTCGACCATTCGCAGGCCGTTGGGTACATATTTGGCGCGCCCGTCTTCCCACGATTCATTAATCAGAGAGGTGGGATTGATCCACTTGTGGCCATATTTTGCGGGAATGGTCGCGGAGAGCATCTGCTGCCAGATGCTGTGGCGCCATTCACTCGCCTCGCTTGACGACGCTGTCAAAACAATTCTTGGTGAAACCACAAACGAGAGCCTCCACTAAAATTCTGAATGATAAAGTCGTAAAGGAGTCAATAAAGCAGCGAACGGTGCTAACGGCGCGGATTCTAGCACCTGTGGCCCTACGTGCCAAGCTCTATGTCTACTTTCTCATGAAGATGACAGAACAGCTATGTACGCTTCCGCTCCCGTGTGATATAGTCCGCACGCTCCCTGCGGGCTTAGTTGGTATTTCTGTTCGATCATAATATCTTACCCCCGTTCGTTGAAGATGTTTTTATTTAATTCTTTGAGAGCGAGCCTTGGAACTTTGAGACTGGCTCGGAGAATCGGCACATGAAAATCCTGCTTTACAATCCTGATAATGGCGTCACGCGTAACTTCATGCCACATCTGTGGATGTTTCTGCTCAAGGCGCTAACCCCGCCGGGACATGAAGTGATACTGATTGACGGCAACGCGAAGCCCATGAACGAGGAGCAACTGGTTGGCTTCATTAAGCAACAGGGGATCGGGCTGGTTGGGATAGGCGCCATGACCCGCATGGTCGAGCGAGCTTACCGTGTGGCGGATGCGGTTCGGAGCGCCGGCGTGCCGGTGGTGATGGGTGGTCCACACGTGACCGAGCTTCCGGATGAAGCCTTGGGACGAGACGGCGGCCCTCAGCATGCGGACGCCGTCGCCCTGGGCGAGGCCGACGAGACCTGGCCGAAAATAGTTGAGGATGCCGCTCGCGGTCAGCTCAAAGAGATCTATGCGCCCGTTGATGATGCCGGCAAAGAACAAAAGCCGAGCCTACAGCCGTATCCGGTGATTCCGTGGGACACCATAGATCTGGATCAGTTCAACTGGGTTCCGAAGATTATCAGCCGACTGACCGAACGGTATGGATCGGGCGTCAGCTATTTCAACACGATACCGATGGAGTCCGGCCGTGGGTGCCCTTACGGTTGCGAATTTTGCACCGTCACCGGTTTCTTTGGCGATTCGATCCGGTTCCGATCGAACGAAAGCGTAGTACAGGAGCTTTTGCTATTGAAACGCCGCGCGCAAAAAGATCGCGGTAAGATTACCATCTTCTTTATCGATGACAACTTCGCGATCAATATTAAACGCACGAAGTCTTTACTGCGCGACATCATTGCTGCTGAAGCACAATTGCCCTGGATTGCACAAATCAGCGCCAACTTACTGCGCGATGAAGAGCTCGTCGATCTCATGGCCGAGTCGGGCTGCAAGTGGGTTTTCATCGGTATGGAGTCGATCGATCCGGCTAATCTTGCCGATGTGAACAAAAGCTTCAACAAGCCCAGTGAATATGCGGCCGTACTCGCTCGACTGGCCCAGCGCAACATCTATGCGATCACTTCTTTCATCTTTGGCCTCGACAACGACACACCTGGTGTGGCTGACCGGACCCTGGAGCAAATAGAACAGTGGCCCCCGGTAATGCCGGTCTTCAGCCCGCTGGTTCCTTTGCCTGGAACACCGACATACAAAAAGCTGGGAGCGGAGGGACGGCTGACTCGACCCAAGCACTGGTTGAATTTTGCTCACAACAAAATGGCACACACGCCTCTGAAGATGACTATCCACCAGGCCCAGGTCGAACTCGACAAGGCATGGATGACTTCCTACAGCCCGCAGAATAACGAGCGAGCAATTGATTGGTTTCAGGGTAGTTCAATAAACGACGAGATCATGCACTTCGTCATGCGCATGTTTTTCCGAGGCATCTACTTCCCGCAGAGAAATACCAGCGCCTGGATGAAATCAATCGCCCAGAATCGCAAACCGATCCTGAAGCTGGTGCGGGAGGGTGTTGGCAAGTATCGAGAAGCGCGTCGTGGCGGCTCGTCCGTTGCAACGGCGGCGGCCAACTAGAAACTCAAAAGCTGCCAAAACGCTAACTTCTCACTTCTTTCGCAGTACAACCGTGCGCGGAATCCCCTGAAGGTCGCTTCGTATTTCAAGCAGGTCCCAAGTGTCGGCTTCGATCATTTTGTCGACCCTCGCGCTTTGGTCGAATCCAATCTCAAAAACAAAATAGCCGTCACTTCGCAAGAACGACGGAGCTTCGTCCAGCAATCGGCGAATGTCGGCAAGCCCGTCCACTCCGGAAACCAAAGCCGCTCGCGGCTCATGATCGCGAACTTCACGCGGCAAACTCTTCCAATCATCCTCACCAATGTAAGGTGGATTCGAAACAATCAGAGAAAATCTGCTGCTTCGATCGAGGGTGGAAAAGAAGTCCGACTCAATCAATGCCAAACGATCGCTGACGCCATGCCGGTTGGCGTTTTGTTGCGCGACACGCAGCGCCGGCCGAGAAATATCGGTTGCCACGGCGCGCGCCCTGGGTAACTCATGAAGCAGTGAGATAGCTATACAGCCAGAACCCGTTCCGATGTCCCCGATAAATGGCATAGACACGTCTTTCAAGAGATCCAGAGCGCTCTCCACAACCATTTCTGTTTCCGGTCTGGGAATTAGCACGTCAGGCGTAACTTCAAAATCGAGCTTGAAAAATTCCTGATGACCAGTGATGTATTGCAATGGCTCTTGCCGGGCCCGGCGCTCGATAAACGAGCGAAATGCCTCCGTTTGCTCGGCAGACAGCAGCTCGTTTGCATTCATAATGAGGAAAGTTCGATCGCGGCTAAGCGCGTGGCCCAGGAGAGATCCGGCCTCGCGCCGGGCCTCGGCAATGCCGGCCTTGCGCAACAGGTCCCCACCCTCCGAGATAGCATCATTGATCGAGAAACTCATGTCCTTCTTGCTTGCGGGCTTCATTTTATATTAGGCTGGAAGTTACAAGAGCAGATAAGTTCCGCAACTGGGCGGGAAGGTAGTACGTTTCGAGCCGGCGTTTCACATGATCGGGAATACGGCGCCCGAATCGTGTCAGGTTTTTTGGTTAACGTTGGCAGGAAGACGAACCGGATTGGAACTTTACTTCCGGTAGCACGAAGCGAGTCTCGTTTCCTTCCCGTACGGACGGCGGAACCTCCGGGCCTAATGGTTCGGAGGTTTCGCAGTTCGAAGCGGGCGAGTTTCAACAATTTTCAGACGGAGGACTTCACCTCGGATCATGAACGCGTTAGCAAAAAGTTTCCTTCTTTTTGTTTTGAATTGGCTCGACGCGCAACTCACTCTGATCTGGGTTCATTCCAGGATGGCTAGCGAAGGCAACGGTCTGCTCGTGCCTCTTCTGAGAACGGGCGATGCTCCTTTTATGTTGGTTAAGCTTATGGTCGGAGCTTTCGCCGCCTACACCCTTTATCGTTGTGCTCATATTCCCTTGGCTCGCCTGGGCATGCAACTGGTGCTGACGATTTATATTGCGCTGATGCTGGCGCACGCAATCATTGGAATGTCGGCTCTCGGCTGGTCGCAGCCGTTGGCCATGATTTACTACGTAAGTAACCTTCCTAACACTCTGCTTACCATCTTTTCCTGATTAGTCTTACTGTCATTTGCCCGGAACGTCGCTCAGGCTCTAAATTATTAGGGCACGGTTCCCCTTTGGTTTGCGGAACCGGCGCAGAGCTTCGGGCGTTTGTGGATACGTTGCACAACCGTCAGCTCGCGCCATCGCATCTTAGTGGCGATTAATACGCGTTTTTTGAAGGAGCAAAGGCTATGTATAAGTTGTCAGCACGCCAAATTCTCATTATTGCCCTGACTTCCGCCCTCTTCGCCGCACTCGGCGTTGTCGGATTTCAACAATTATCGGGACGCTTGCAGCCATTTGCATCGGCGGTATCTGTTTCGACACCCGCGAACATCACTGATCCATCCTTAGCTTCAGACGAACAAAACAATATCGAGGTTTACAAGGCGATAGCGCCGGGCGTCGTTTACATCCAGTCTACGACGACTGTCCGCGACTTCTTCGGTTTGTTTGCCGAAGCGCGAGAAGGCGCGGGATCGGGCTCGATCATTGACGACCAGGGAGACATTCTTACCAACTTCCATGTGATCGCAGACGCCGAGAAACTTACCGTTAGTTTTGGCAGCGGCAAGAATTACCCCGCGCGCGTGATCGGCAAGGATCCCGACACCGATCTCGCGGTAATTCGATTGTTAGAACCACCGAAAGAATCGATGACTGTGGTACCCCTCGGCGATTCAGACAAACTCATCGTTGGTCAGAAGGTCCTGGCAATTGGAAATCCTTTCGGGCTGGATCGAACGCTGACGACTGGTGTAATCAGCGGTTTGCAGCGGCCGATTCGCGCCCAAAACGGACGGCAGATTGAAGGAGCAATCCAAACTGACGCTTCAATCAATCCCGGAAATTCCGGCGGGCCATTGCTGGATTCGCATGGACGCATGATTGGCATCAATTCGCAGATTGAATCACCTTCAGGCGCTTCGGCCGGTGTCGGGTTTGCCATCCCTGTTAACATCGCGAAACGAATAGTTCCCCAGCTCGTTCGTAGCGGGTATGTTCAGCGTCCGAAACTTGGTGTCACGACGCGTGATGTCGAGTCATTCTCAAATCAGGTGCGATTGCCGGTTTCATACGGCACCTTGATCTGGAACGTGCAGCCGGGGGGGCCTGCGGCGAATGCCGGGCTGCGCGGATTAGTGCAAACCGAAGATGGGGATGTGGAACTCGGCGACATTATCGTGGCCATTGACAGTCAGAAGATCACCAACAACGACGATTTGTACCGTACTCTGGATAAGCATCAGGTCGGTGATACAGTTAATGTCGAAGTGGTGAGAAACGGCCGGCGGTTAACTGTTCCTGTACGCCTAAGCGAGACGCCGGAACGCCGCGGCTATCGCCGGGAAGAATGATTCGTTTTAGTTTGAGGAAAAGAAAGCGCGCGCCACAAAAATTGGCACGCGCTTTTTTTGGCGTCCGGCGACTTGCGCCGCTTTCACAATTGAAAAGTTAACCGGGCGGCCAGATCATTTCTCGACCACCCAGCACATGCACGTGCAAATGGAACACGGACTGGCCGGCGCCTCGTCCGGTATTTATAACTGTCCGATATCCACCACTCTCGGTTAGCCGATGATCATTTGCCACCCGGGCAGAGATCCGAAGCAAGTGACCCAGCATAGATTCGTCCTTTTGCGAGGCATCGTCCAGCGATTCCATATGCTCGCGCGGAATCACCAGCACGTGTGTCGGCGCTTGCGGGTTGATATCGCGAATAACTACGCAGCGATGGTCCTGGAAAATGACGTCGGCGGCAGCAGTTCCCGCCAAAACTTTGCAAAACAGGCAATCTGTCTCGGTCATGGCTGCATAATACCACAGAGGTTAACGCCTGCTTAGTTCATGCGATGGCGACGTCGTCCTGTGAAGACAGGGGCGCGGTAACCGATTCGCGCACCCTTTCAATATCAGCCCCGATCGCTTTCAGCTTCACTTCAATTTTTTCGTAGCCGCGATCGATGTGATAGACGCGATCGATCGTCGTCTCTCCTTCAGCAACCAAACCAGCCAACACCAGCGATGCGGATGCGCGCAGATCTGACGCCTGAACGCGCGCGCCGATTAATTGCGACGGTCCATCAACTGTGGCTTGGTCCCGGCCAATTTGGATCCGAGCTCCCATGCGCTGGAGTTCGGACGCGTGCATGAAACGGTTCTCAAAAATAGTCTCGGAAATTATTGACCGACCTTTGGCCTGAGTCATTAGTGTCATATATTGCGCCTGCATGTCCGTCGGGAAATGCGGATATGGTTCAGTAGCTACATTGCAGGCGTTGAGTGTTCGATCGGAACCGCGCACCAGCAGAGTGCTTTGATTCACCTCTTCGATCTCGACGCCGGCTTCGCGCAGCTTTGCAATGATGAGATTGCAATGCTCGGGATTGCAGTTTTTGATTTCCAGCTCGCCTTTAGTGATCGCTCCGGCAACGATGAAAGTTCCAGTTTCAATTCGATCAGGGATGATTGCGTGTTCCGCGCCGCCCAGCGCTTCCACGCCTTCGATTTGAATAGTTGGGGTGCCCGCGCCCCGGACCCGCGCACCCATCTTGTTTAGAAGCTCGGCCAGATCTTTGACTTCCGGTTCTCGCGCGGCATTTTGAATAGTCGTCTTTCCGCGCGCCAGCGTCGCCGCCATCATCAGGTTTTCGGTTCCCGTAACGGACACCTTGTCAAAACCTATTTCCGCGCCAATCAATCGCCCATCCCTGGGAGCGCGAGCAACGACGTCGCCGGCTTCAAGGAAAACCTCAGCGCCGAGCTTTGTGAATCCTGCCAGATGCAAATCAATGGGACGCGCCCCGATTGCGCAGCCCCCCGGCAGGGAAACGCGCGCCTTTCCAAAACGGGCGAGCAACGGTCCCAGCACTAGCACGGAGGCTCGCATTGTCTTTACCAGCTCGTATGGGGCGCTCATTAGCTCGACGTTCGCGGCGGAAATCTTGTGGGTGCGCAGCTCCGGAGTCAGCACATGTGCGCCGATATCTTCCAGCAGTCGACGTTGGGTGATGATGTCGCGAACGTAAGGAAGGTTATGCAGCGTGACGGTCTCCGCGGTAAGAATGGCCGCAGCCATGCAGGGCAGGGCAGAGTTCTTGGCGCCGCTGATCGATACGCGACCTTTGATTCTGTTACCGCCGCGAATGTGAAACTTTTCCACGAAGGAAGATTAAAGGAAAAGGAAGCTCGTTTACCAGTCTGGATCGGTGCTAAGGAGTCGATCATACTCCGAGGGGACTAAAGAGGATGGGGGCCATAGCCTGACCTTAAGGGAGGGCGTTACCGCGAAGCATTTCTGATGGACGCCCTCCCTTACGGTTGGGCTACTGCACCACTTCGCGGATTTATCTCGCTAGAAGTGTTCGCTCGACTTGCGATCTGCTCGGCGTGACTTTCTCTTTCGCCAGCGCGGGCCTTCTTCAATTCCTTTTAGCGAACTCAACGGCCATAACTTGTGCTCGATTTTGGCGAGGCCGGCATCAAGAACTGCCCGCACGACTTCTTCAGAAGATTTGTAGCAGGGCGCTGCCTCGTCTATTGGTACGTGTCCATCGGTGTTTACGATGATGCCCGCCGCCGCGTATTCGTCATCAATCTTGCGTTGCGAAAGTATGCGCGTGGCTTCCCGTCGTGACAGTCTGCGCCCTGCGCCATGATTTACTGAGAAAGCGCTTTTCTCCGCCGCCGGGAGCGGTCGCAGGATATAACTGAAATCTTTGTTGCTTCCGGGAATCAGAACCGGGTGGCCGGTATCTTCCCAAATCGTGCCGCTGAGCAAGGGGTAGCTGGCCGGGAAAGCGCGGGTTGCGCCTTTGCGATGCACCCAGACATCATCGAACTCCGGATGCCATTCTTTCTGGACCAGGTTGTGGCTGATTTCGTAAATGAGTTCGAGGTCTGCGTTGAATGTTTCGCGAAACGCTTCGGCCACTTGCTCGAAAATGATCAGGCGATTAAGAATTGCGAAGTTACCCCCTGCGGCAACCGCGTTCAAATAGTCACGATAGTGTTCTGAGTCGGGCATGAAGTAACCGAGATCGATGTCTTTAATCTGGTGGGGTCGTTCCGCACGCGCTAACTCGAAATAATTCGTCGCCAGGCCATGGCCAAAGCCGCGACTGCCGGTGTGCACCTGCACGAAAAGGTCGCCGGTATTCACTTCGCGTTGCAGCTCTATGAAGTGATTTCCGCCACCAAGGCTGCCGAGCTGCTTCATGCCGCGTTCTGGCTTTCCCTTTCCGCCCCAGGGTATTTCCCAGTCATTATCGACGGGAATGCGATGACGCTCGGCGCGGCTGCGATCGAAAGTCGCACCGTACTTTGCGACGTAATGCTCCGCGCCGCCACGCACCAAACTATTGAATTCGCTTTCAGACAACTCCCGCAGGCGATGACTCTTGCCGCCCGCGCCCATTTCAATGCGCTCCATTACTGCGCGATTGAATTGCCAGCGCTTCTCTGGAGTCGCGGCATCGACGGACACTTCAGACTTCGCGCTCATCATGCCGCAGCCAATGTCGTAACCAACCGGTCCCATAGCGACTGCGCCACTTTCATAATCGGTTACCAGCACGCAACCGACCGGGACGCCATAGCCATAGTGGACATCCGGAGTGATCACAACCATCTTCACTCCGGGGAAGCGCGTGGCGTTGACGATCTGTTTATAAAGGATGTCTTCGGCGCTTACGAGCAACTCCTTCGTGAGAAACAAACGCACAGGAACTTCGGCGGTATCTTCCGTCTGCAAAACGTAGTAGCCATCACCATGCCAGCGCGCCAGATGCTTCCAGCGATGCGCGTCGGCGAGGGTCTTAGGCGCGCCCAGTGTATTTACAGTTTCAGCCACTAACCTGATTTTAGGACAGGGCGCGGGCTGAAGCGAGGAATCCACACGAACCGCCCATTAAGGTGGTGTCAGAATTTCTTCGACAACTGTTTCGGCGTCATCAACGTTGTTGAGTTTTATTCGGCTATCAGCAAGACGGTACGAGCCTTGTCGAGTTGCGTAAAGCGCTCTTGCGCTTTCGCGATTAGGAGCAAGTGGACGAACTGCTTTACGGCTCGCAGAAATACGTTGCCAGCACAATTCAAACGGTGCGTCGAGCCAGACGCTCAGGCAGCCATACTGAGCGACGAGCCGGCGATTTTCTTCGATCGTCCACGCACCGCCGCCGAGCGCAAGGACGCGGGCGTCGTCATTCTCCAGAGCATTACGCAGCGCGCGCGTTTCGATTTTACGGAAGGTTGGCTCGCCGTCCTGCTCGATAATCTCTGCAGCCGAACGTCGTTCGCGCTCAGTGATGAGCGAATCGAGATCGATCATGGCACAGCCCAGCCGAGCCGCGAGGGCCGCGGCGACAGTCGTCTTTCCGCTTCCCATGAAGCCGACGATGACAATACGACGATCGTTCATGCCAGGAACGCGGCCTTTCTTATCAACCGGCTAATTGCCAACTTTCGCTACTCGACTACCGATTCAATCAACTCGAAGAATTCCGGAAACGAAACAGCGACGCAATCAGCATCCTTGATCTCTGTCTCACCTTCGGCAAGTAACCCTGCCACTGCAAATGCCATCGCAATGCGATGATCACCACACGGATCAATGGTCGCTCCGCGCAACCGCGTTGGGCCGCCGAGGCGCAGGCCGTCTTCAAACTCTTGGACTTCGGCGCCCATCATCCGCAAATTTTGTGCGGTCGTCGCGATGCGATCGGATTCTTTCACGCGTAATTCCGCAGCATTCCGGATTTCAATGCCACCTTCAATCTGCGAACCGAAAACAGCGAGCAGCGGCAACTCGTCGATTAACTGTGGAATGGTCAAACCCTCCAGAGTGAATTGTTCCCCGGATCTTTTGAGTCGCGATGTTTCAAATCCACGAGTGCGAATGATGCCGAAAGGTTCGTTACTCTCCATTTGTTCGTTAACGATCTCAATATCGAAACCTATCGAGCGCAATTGTTTCAGAAATTCCGTACGAGTCGAATTTATTCCAAGATCGATGATTTCCAGCGATGAACCCGGAAGCAACGCGGCGGCCGCAATAAAGTATGCAGCCGAAGAGATATCGCCCGGGATTGAAACGTTGCGCGCATTGAAGCGCACCGGACCTTGAACAGCAACAAACCGCGCGTTCTCGCCTTCGCGTTCGGCGTCTCCGGTTTCACTCGGTATACCGAACCAATCGAACATGCGTTCAGTATGATCGCGCGTTGGTTCGTTTTCGATGACTTCAGTTCGACCGTCTGCGCATAACGCAGCTAGCAGAATGCATGATTTGACTTGCGCGCTCGCGATTAATAATTCATAAGTAATCGCCTTCAGCGGTTGCCGGCCTTCGATTACTAAAGGCGCACGGCCGTCGCTTGCTGAAATTTTCGCCCCCATCATCAGCAGCGGTTCAATGATTCTTTGCATTGGCCGGGCCCGCAAGGATTCGTCGCCAGTCAAAGCCGAAGTAAAATTCCGGCCTGCGAGAATCCCAGCCAGTAGACGCATCGTCGTGCCACTGTTGCCGCAATCAAGGGGTGCGCGCGGTGAACGCAGATCTTCAAATCCAACACCATGAACCATAACCTCGTGGCCCGACCGTTCAATACGGACACCGAGCTGCTGCAAACATGAAAGAGTCGCAGCGCAGTCAGCGCTGGGCGAATAGTTCTTGATACGCGACCTGCCTTCGGCCAGGGCCGCCATCATCGCCGCCCGGTGCGAGATGGATTTGTCGCCCGGCATTGCCAGACGTCCATGAATTCTTTTCGCTGGTCGAACAATCATGCTCCGAATCTTACCTTGAGTCAGATTGCCGTGCGAAATGCGAGGAGGAATACTTCTTTATTCGACGTCTGTCCATGCTTAACGAATATGAAAGGCTGTCGCGCTCCTTAAGCATTTCTTGACAGGCAGCCGGTCAGCATGTTACACGTCCGTCTTCCGTTAGTGATTATTCAGCAGCAGCCACCCGCAATTCCCCAGCGAGAAAGGCCGCGCCTTTTGTGACCGAACAAACGACCCGACTCGTTTTGCCCAGCCACATTGGGGCGGTTGCTGATGCTGCTGCCGCTGCGACGGATTTCGTCCATAGTTGCGGCGTAGGAGAACAGGCTGCGTTTGGAATCGAAATGGCCGTGCGCGAGGCGATCACGAACGCTGTCGTCCATGGCAACAAGGAAGACGAAACCAAGACTATAGAGCTAACTTTCAATTGCCTGGAACATGCGCTCGAGATTGAGGTCAAAGATCAGGGGGAAGGCTTCGATCCCGCGGGCGTGCCCGATCCAACCGAAGCAGAAAATATTTTGAAGACTTCGGGGCGCGGTATTTTCCTGATACGCAGTTTCATGGACGACGTGCAATGGTTCGCAAGGCCGGAGGGCGGCACCACCGTGCGAATGATTAAGAAATTCTGACGCCGAGCTTTGTACTTCGTTCTTTGTATTTTGCGTTTTGAAAATCCTGTCCGCATTGGCGACAACAGGGACAATCGAATCAAGTCCAAAGTAGAAGGCTCAAAACAAGGTTTTGATCGAGGCCTGAAGAGGAGCACCCGGAATCATGGCAGAACTGAACATTCGCGAGCGACAGGCCAGTGATGTGACGATCCTGGATATGGACGGCCGCATTACGATCGGCGAAGGCAGCGTGGCTTTGCGCAGCGCGATTCGCCGGTTGTTGGAAGAAGGGAAGAAAAACATTCTCCTGAATCTGGCGGGAGTCGGCTATATAGATTCGAGTGGCATCGGCGAACTGGTGGCGAGCTACACGGCGATCAATAAAGAGGGTGGACAGCTCAAGTTGCTGAGTTTGACGCAAAAACTTCAAGACCTGTTGACGATCACCAAATTGCTGACGGTCTTCGACTCTTATGACGACGAAGGCGAAGCGCTTAGTAACTTCAAATGACACGTAGTAACGTCAAATGAGACGATCGCTGTAATACTTAACGAAAAAGATCGACTGACGGTCACCAGGAGGTTTTGGGAGATGGCTGAGTTAAATATTAAGCAGCGCCAGGCCGGCGATGTGGTAATTTTGGATTTGGATGGCGAGGTTCGTATCGGTGATAGCGCGACGGCCTTACGTGGCGCAATTCGAAATCTGGTCGCTGGCGGCAACAAGAAGATCTTGTTGAATCTAGCGGGGGTCAGGTATATCGACTCAAGCGGTATTGGCGAATTGATTGCCAACTACACCACTGTGGGTCGCGGCGGCGGCCAACTAAAGCTGCTCAATCTCACCGACAAAGTCCAGGACCTCCTGGTTATTACCAAGCTGCTGACGGTTTTCGACGTTTACGAAGATGAATCGGAAGCCCTGAGCAGCTTTAAGTAAGCGACGCTTTCGGTTGGGGAAGTGCCGGACCCACTTGTGAATCCAAAATCTGACGGCCCAGTGAATTTGCTGGGCCGTTTGCGCGTCTGACCCTTCTGATATCATTGCCAACGTGAATCGCACAAAATTCGATCAGGCTGCCAGTGAAGCTCTGGCACAAGCCGTCCGCGACATCGAAAAAACAACCGACGCCGAGATCGTAATCGTCGTACGCGGACGTTCCGGTTCTTATCGACATGCCGATTACCTTTCTGGATCAATTTTAGCTTTCATTGGTCTTCTCTTCGTTCTGTTCTCCCCGTTCGATTTTCACACTTATTGGGTGCCCTTCGACGTGGCAGCACTGTTTGTGATTGGCGCTTTTGTATCTTCGCGCAGCGATATGATCAGACGGCTGTTGACGAGGGAAGGCTCTCGCTCGAAAGCCGCGCGCGCCGGGGCGGCAGCAATATTTTACGAAGCAGGTATTGCGAATACTCACGCTGAAAATGGATTGCTGGTTTATCTGTCATTGCTCGAGAGGCGCCTGGAAATAATTGCAGATCGAGGAATTTTGAGGGCCGTGCCGGCGTTGCCGTGGAATCATGCAGTATTCGAATTGAAAAAGGTTGGGCGAAAGCCTGAACCGGATAGTTTCACTCAATCTGTTCGCGAGCTGGGAAAGTTGCTTGCCCAAAACATGCCGGCCACCGGCGAGAATCCGAACGAATTAGCTGACGGCCCGCGCATTGAACTGAAATGAATTATCGCCGATTTTCGATTGCCGATTGCCGATTGAAATGTTTCCTGACGACTTGCATCGTCCTTATTGGTATCGGCTTGCTCGCACCCGAAGTTTTTGCGCGCGTTGGGGGAGGTCAATCTTACGGAGGAGGCGGAGGTAGTGGTGGGAGTGGCGGCGGTGGTGGAGCGGGAGCGCTAATTTATCTTCTGATACGATTTCTCCTTTGGCTGACAATCGAACATCCGCTCGTCGGAATCCCGGTAGATATTCTCGTTATAGCGCTGGTGATTCTTTGGTTCATACGGCCGGCACGAAAGACCTTGACTGTGGCTTCTTCATCTATTTTCACGGCGCCGGACGCGGTCGCGACCGCCGCACGGCAGCAAGGCTTCCAGCGCGAGTTCAATCAACTGCGCCGCTTCGATCCAAATTTCTCTGAAATTATATTCACAGATTTCTGCTACGCGCTTTACGGTCGAGTGCATGAAGCGCGCGGCCACGGCAAAAGTACTCTTGATCTGCTTTCGCCATATCTGAGCGAGGCTGCGCGCGCTTCCTTGTTGCAACTCAATCCGCCCAACTTGAAAGCTGTAGAGGGAATCATCATCGGGGCGATGCAGGTTATCGATGTGCGTGGCCTGAACACGCCAACGGTGGGAATCAGCATAGAGTTTGACGCTAACCATACGGAGTTCACTCCGCGCGAGGGCGATCCCCGCGGCGAGATGAGTTATTACGTGCGTGAGCGTTGGGAGCTGGAGCGCAAACGCGACGTGCTATCGCTGCCGCCGGAACAAGCAACGGCGTTGCATTGTCCGCGCTGCGGTGCTCCCCTGCAGAAAGACACGGTGGGCGCGTGTGCGTTTTGCGGAACTAAGATCGATAGCGGCGAATTTCAATGGTACGTCCGCAGCATTATCACCCTCAGTCGCGAAGCAAAGGGACCGTTACTAACCTCTGATGTGCCCGAAGTCGGGACGAATTATCCGACCATTACGCAGCCTAATTTTCCGGCAGTGCGCGCGGCGTTTGAACAAAATGATCCTTCGTTCAACTGGGCGGATTTTCAGGCACGCGCGCGCTTGATCTTTAACGAACTCCAGGAGGCATGGTCCAGTTTGAAATGGGAGAGAGCGCGACCGCATGAGACCGACAACCTCTTCCAGATGCATCGTTACTGGATCGAGGCCTATAAGCGTCAGCGATTGCGCAACGCGCTCGATCAATGTCAGATAACGGCAATGCAACCTGTGAAAATCAAAGCCGATGCTTTCTATAACGCGATTACGCTGCGCATTTTTGCCCAGGGTTACGATTACACCGTAGATGCAAATGGCCGCGTTGTTTGCGGGTCAAACAGGAACCTGCGTCGATGGAGTGAATACTGGACGTTTATTCGTAACAGCAAAGCTAAACCGGCGCCGGCCCGCGCAGATTTGAATTGCCCCAATTGCGGCGCCCCGTTGAAAGTAAATGCCACCGGTATCTGTGAATTCTGCGGCGGTAAGATTACTTCGGGAGAGTTCGATTGGGTGCTGTCGAAGATCGAGCAGGATGAAAGCTATGCCGGCTGAAATCCAACTGCGCTGCGTTTACTGATATGCCGTGGCGCGATTATTGGCAAATGCGAAGGCTCGCAAACACGAAAAAGAAGTTACCGCGACGCTAATTCAGTCATCCGAGCCTTTGTGGCCCAATGTTTGCTTCTGGCTCTTTCATGTCATCTCGGAAAGCTTGACGCTTCATGTGGCGGCTTGCTAGACTCGAATCCAGAATCAAGAATAACTTCGGATTCCGAAACTAAGTACAACTCGGTTTCGGAAATCAAGTGCAACTCGACGATTCAGTCTCGCAGTAAGAGTTTTCCAACAGCCGCTCATGCGACTTACCCTGTGATCGCAAACCCCGGAGGTGATAAGGTGGGCTTCAAGGTCGGCCAGAAAGTTGTTTACCCGAACCACGGAATTGGCACAATAGAACAAATCGAACAGAAGCAAATTGGCGCGGTCGCGCTCCCCTTTTACACATTGCGATTGGCCGCGACCAATTCACTGGTGCTGGTTCCCGTTTCAAATGCTTCTGAAGTCGGTCTCCGACGCCCGATTACTTCGGGAGAATGCGATACTCTTTTCAAAGCATTAAGCTCTGACTTTGTTTCTCCCGCTCATGATTGGAAAGATCGCTTCAAGGATTTTTCCGACAAGATGCGCACCGGCAACATTTTTGAGGTCGCCCAAGTGTTGAAGCATCTCAATTATCTCAGCCACCTCAAGCCGCTTTCGTTCCGCGAGCAGCGAATGCTTGAGCGATCGCGCTATCTGGTTATTTCTGAACTGGCCGCCGTCTGTCGCCAGCCGGAATGCAACGTAGAACCTCGTGTCGATCAGGCGTTGGCGCAAGCCTGCGCCCGCCACGATCGCCATCCCACGGTGAAGGTTCGCGTGGCTGCGGCCGGAAGCCATTGAACTCGCTCAAAACGAATCTATTTCAGCTAAAGGCAGCTCTTTTTGTGGCGTCGTGTTTGGACCGCACGATGCCGCGAGCGGAAGACATCATGATATGATGTGGCGCAAGCTTCTTTCGCTTTTCTTTCGAGCGCATGGACGACCCTGCTAGTAAACTACTGGCCCTGTTCGCGGCTGACATCCAGCCGTCAACCACTCTGATCAAGATTGCAATAAAACTTCTAGCGGTGCTGTTTTTCGTGGCTGCCAACGCTTTTTTCGTCGTTTCGGAATTCGCTCTGGTTTCAGTGCGGAGGACTCGACTCGAAGCTCGCGCTGCCGCCGGCAGCCGGCGCGCGCGGGCAGCTCTGCGTCTGATCGGCAATCCAACATTTTTTATTTCCGCGACACAACTGGGAATCACCATAGCTTCGCTGGCCCTGGGATGGATTGGAGAACCAACAGTGGCCGGTTTACTTCAGCCGCTCGCTTTGGCAATTGCTTCAGAAGGCAGTGCTGGCTACGTGGCACATCTGCTGGCTATCATCATCGCCTTTGCGGCGATAACATTTCTGCACATTGTGCTGGGCGAGTTAATGCCAAAGATGGTGGCGCTTGAACGGGCTGAAGCATTGGCCTTACTTGTTGCGCGGCCGCTTGAGCTGTTTGCCAAAATCTTTCGGGTGCCACTTTGGGTCTTCAACCGGACCGGCGCGACGCTGGGACGGCTTTTCGGTCTGAAATCGTCGTTGCAACACACAGCCATCTATAGTGAGGTTGAGTTGCGGCAATTGGTCGATATTTCGCGAGAGAGCGGCCACCTGCGGGCCGAGGAGCGCCGATTGATTCATCGCGTTTTCGAGTTTTCCGACACGCTGGTGCGCGAAGCGATGGTTCCACGGCCGGCGATAGCGGCCATATCCGCCGATTCCTCGCTGGAAGACATTACGCGGGCATTCCAGCAGCATCGTTATTCGCGCCTGCCGGTGTATCGAGGATCTCTGGACGACGTTATCGGTTTCATCCACAGCAAGGACTTGACGCCTTTCCTGTTGCGGCCGGAGGAATTTCGACTCGAACGTGTGCTGCAGCCGCCGATGTACGTCGTGGACACGGCGCGGCTGGAAGACGTGCTGCGTCAGATGCAGAAAGCAAAGGCGCATTTTGGTTTCGTTGTTGACGAACATGGAGGAGTCGAAGGGATCATTACTCTCGAAGACTTGCTGGAAGAGATTGTCGGCGAGATTTCCGACGAACATGATGAAGAAGTGAACGAACAGATCACGCAAGTCGGCGACCGGAACTATTTGTTAGACGGCGCGCTCGCGGTGCGCGATCTCAATCGGCGGTTGAAAGTATCTCTTCCCGAATCTGAAGCCTACACGACGATTGGTGGATTCCTAATGTCCGCCGCCGGACACGTGCTTCAGCCGGGAGAGGTCGTTCAGCATAATGGCCTACGTTTCCATGTGGAGAAAGTCGAGCGCCGCCGCTTGCTGCAAGTGAGACTTGAGTTGCCGGAAAAGGTTGCGGTGACTCGCGAAGCGACCACTAGCAGCGTCGCTAATGCGGCGCACTGAGCGTTCGGCTCATAAGGCCAGCAAGAGATTACTGCTGAAACGTTTCTTGTCGTCCAGCCACGTGCGCGCCAGCTCGAAGCCGCTCTCAGACGCCAACCCCGAAAGCTCTTCGCCGCTGTACTTGTAGGCATTTTCCATGTGAATGCGCTCACCCGCTCTGAAGCTCACCAACATGTCGAGATCGCTAATTGCCACCGATTGCTCGCGTTTGCTTTCCAGGTATACGTCGACCCGGCCGGCGTCTTCGTCATAGATCGATCTCAGCTCGAAAGCTCGCAGGTCGAAATTTCCACCCAGTTCGCGGTTTACTCGGGCCAGCTCATTCAAGATGAAAGCTCGAGTTACACCCAACGCATCGTTATAAGCAGCTTCGAGCGTGGCGCGATCCTTTCTCAAATCGGCGCCTAACAATAGAGCATCTCCGGCGCGCAATACGCGCCGAATTGCACACAGAAAATTCAGTGCCTCGACCTTTTCGAAGTTTCCAATATTCGATCCCAGGAAGAGCATTAGCGCCGGGCCGTCGTCGAGTGGTTGCAGCGCCGCAAGCCCATCGAAGTAGTCCGCAGCATAAGCTCTGATTCGCAGTTGCGGATACAATTGCAGCAGCGCAGTACAACTTTTTTCCAGCGCCGAGGCTGAAATATCCACCGGAACAAAAAGGAGGTCAGGTTGTTGACGCAACAGCGCTTCGATGATCTTGCGCGTTTTTTCGGCGCTGCCACTGCCAAGTTCGATGAGAGTCTTACAAGCAGGCAGTGACCTGACGATCTCATTGGCGTGTCGCGAAAGAATCTCGTTCTCGGCGCGCATTAGATAATATTCGTCGACACGGCAGATGGCTTCAAAAAGCTGCGAGCCGAGTTCGTCATAAAGATATTTCGGGAAGAGATGTTTAGGGTTGGCCGAGAACCCTCGGCGCACGTCGCTCACGAACTCAGCATGCCCGTTCCGTTGCGCGAGGTCATGAATCACCAATCGGTTCTGCCGGTCGTCGGGTTTTTGCACGAATAAGTCTTCCTCCGCCGTTAGGGCGTTATGGGGGAATCAAAAAATGTTGGTGGACGTTGGGTTAATTCGAAGAGCGGATTATACGCGCGCTCGCTGAGAACAGAAAGGAGCAGTCGAGTTCAAAACTCGCCTGCTCCTTTAGCGCGTTTTCTCCGCGCGAGTCAGTGATTCGTAAGATCAGATTATGATCACCCGCGTTTTTGCCGCGCGGGGCGCTTTGGTCGGTACGGTAACGTCGATTTGCGGCGTCGCCGGAATGACAATGCTGGGAACCTGAATGTTTATCTCGGGAACTGCCGGCACTTGAACCGAGGGAATCATAATTCGCCACGTGCCGATGCCTCCGGGATTAATAATCGAGCGCTCCGGATTCTTTTCGGGTGTGACTGTAATTGAGCGCGTATTGTGATCCCGCAGTATAGTAAGGGTCACGTCGCCATCTTGCTTCTTGTTGATGGCACGCGATACGTCGCCCGCAGAGGCGACCCTTTCACCATCTACCGCAGTGATCACGTCGCCTGCTTTCAATCCGGCTTTCGCGGCCGGACCGTTCTCGTTTACTGATGTTATCAACAAGCCACCGTCCTTGGCGCCAAAATAATCCGAGAGCTGTTTAGTCAATGTCTGAGTGCTGATTCCGATGCGACGGTTTGCTCCGAACGCGAACACAAAGTTTCTATCATTGGGAAAATTGCGCGGTATGTTCTTCAGGACTTCGTCTCGGATCGCAGGGCCAATGATGTTCTCAAGCCCTCTCTGCTTCGCCAGGGTCGCACTCACTTCCTGCTCGGATCCACCGCGGCTGATGATGAGCCGGACGGTTTGATCCGCTGAGGCTTCGCCGACCAATCGGTTCAATTTGCGGACGCTGGTTACTGACTCGCCATCAAAGCGAAGAATGACATCATCCTTTTTCAGGCCGGCTTTTTCCGCGGGACTGTCCTTAACGACTTGCGTTATACCGACGCCCCGCACTTCGCGCAGACCGTAGCGACCGTAATTCTCTTTGTTGATTTCTTCGGCGTAAACGCCCAGAAAGGCGCCGCCGTCAACCAATAATGAAAATGATCGTGGCGCTTCGGGGGTGCTTGGCTCCTGGTCAAGGTACAGTTCGGCGTCGTTGGTCGCCTGGGCTTGGGCGAAGGCAAGGCCGCCGGCGATCGCACTGCTTCCTAGAATCAAAACTAAGACTAAAGCAAGTTTTTTATAGGTCATTTCCAATCCTCCGGAAAGATTCTAGACTTTTCCACGCGGTGCCCGGCGGATGGGTTCCAAATTGTTTAGGCGCCGTTAGTCCGACGACAGTTTGCGATACGTCTCGCGCCCATCGCTCATTTCCAAAGCAATCTTGCCCTCCGAATGAGCCAGATCCAGATGCGCGACGGCTTCAGAGACCGCGAGGAAACGGTGCACGTCGTCGGCGTCAGGAAACATTTCACGCGAGACTTGCCACGCCGTCGCGCCATCGGCGGGAACCAGGCGAACGATTTTCGCCTGTCGCTCACGAATAGCGCGCAAATAGCGCGTGAACAGCTCTTCATAATCGCGCACCGGTTCGCCGTGGCCGCCGAAGACGAGCGTAGGCGAAAAACTACGGACACGCGCCAGGCTGACCAGGTACTCGGCAAGCGATCGAAAGCGCCGTGAAGGATCGATCGGGTCAGGGGAGAGAATTGGGTTCGGCGTAACTCTCTTTAACACACAATCGCCGGCAATTACTGTGCGATCGGCTTCGCGCACAAATGAGCATGAGCCGGGCGTGTGGCCGGGAGTATGAATGACCCGCAAGGATCCGGATTCGAACTCCAGCTCGGCGTCATCTTTCAATTCACTGCAGTGATCATCCTCAAGCGAATCGGCATACTGACGGACGCTTTCATAAAGTTTGCGCATCACTTCAACTTCATCGGGCGGCACGCCCGCGCGCAGCAGAAGCCGACGGTGCTCTTCGTACTCCAGGCGTCCGACGCGATGTCCGGTTTCCCAGTCGTGCACCAGTACATCGGCATCTTTGGCTTCGTCGCGCAGCGCACGCGCTAAGCCGCAGTGGTCCTCATGCGCATGCGTGAGCACGATGCGGCGAATGTCTGAAATCGCCAGACCCGCGTTCCGTAATGCTGCCCGCAGACTGTCAACTGCTGCGTTCGTTTTTGGTCCCGTGTCGATCAAGGTTACCGGATCTTCGGCGATTAGATAAACATTGACTGGGCCGATGTAAAAAGGTGTGGGAAGTGAGATGGGGACGATCTTCATTGAATCATTTAACCATTGACTCATTGATCCAGTGAATCAATGAGTTAATGAATCAATAGACATAGCGGTTCGCCTCGATCATCGCATTTGCTATCCGTTGGCGCGCGGCCACGGTATTTATCGGTGTCAGTTTCGTGAAGCGGCGCAGCGCTGCCAAAAGCGTGCGCAGCTCGTCACCCTCCGCCATGGCCGCGAGGGTATTCTTCGCCGTCGTTTCAATCCGCTCAACCGCGTCGTTGCAGAATGCCCGAGTGATATCTACATAGCGCAACGCAGCATCTTCACTTTGTGAGGCAGCAATTTTCTGCGTGCGCAAGATTGCCGACTCCATCGCGTAGGTGTCCATGATCATATCCGCGACGCCCATCAGGATTTCCTGCTGTTCGGCCAGACTGATCATGTACTTTTGCGCAGCGGTACCGAGTGTCATCAGCGCAACCTTCTTGGAGTTCTGGGCCAGCTTTTGCTCGGTCACCAACAAGCTTTCATCGAGATCGAACGAAGCCATTGAAGGCGAAAGAATCTCGTCCATAAGAGACTGCGCGGCCGGAAGCAAAGCCAACCTGCCGCTAAGGGCTGCTTTCATCAAACGACCGGGTATTAACATGCGATTGATTTCATTCGTGCCTTCGAATATGCGATTGATGCGCGTGTCGCGATAGGCTCGCTCGGCCGGATAGTCGGCCGAATAACCATAGCCACCGTAAATCTGCACCATCTCATCGGTGATGAAGTCGCAGTATTCGGAAAGCGCGACCTTTATAATCGAACATTCGGCCGCGTACTCTTCGATCGTCTTCAGACGGGCATTCATGTCGTTTGAATCTTCGATCGCGGCCAGGCCGGATTCAATCAATCCGAGTGTGCGATAGATCATCGACTCGCCCACCCAGGTGCGAATGGCCATCTCTCCGAGCTTGGATTTGATTGCCCCGAACGACGAAATCGATTTGCCAAACTGCTGTCGTTCGTTGGCGTAGCGCACCGATTCGGTGAGGGCGAGCTTCATTCCACCCAGGCACATTGCGCCCAGCTTGAAGCGTCCGATGTTGAGAATATTGAAAGCGATCTTATGACCTTTGCCGACTTCGCCCAGCAAGTTTTCGACCGGCGTTTTCGCCTCAGCCAGAATCAGCGGCGTAGTGCTTGAACCTTTGATTCCCATCTTGTGTTCTTCGGCGCCGTTCTTGCAGCCAACCTGCCGTTCGACAATGAACGCGGTGAACTTATCACCGTCGACTTTTGCGAACACGATAAAGATGTCAGCGAAACCACCGTTGGTAATGAACATCTTCTCGCCATTCAAAGTATAGTGCGTACCGTCGGCGCTCAGTTTTGCTGTGGCCTTGGCTGCCATTGCATCAGAGCCTGAACCCGCTTCCGTTAAGGCGTACGCGGTAATCAAATCACCTGCGGCGATCTTCGGTAGATACTTTTTCTTCGCGGCCTCGGTGCCGAAGTAAACGATTGGGAGCAGCCCTATGCCGCTTTGCGCACCCAGCGTAGTGGCAAACGAAGCTGAGCGTCCGATGTTCTCTGCGATTAACGCGCCGCTAGTCTGATCCAGCCCCAGTCCCTCGTATTCTTCGGGAATGTTGGCGCCGACCAGGCCAAGTTCTGCGGCTTTCTTCACCAGTTCGCGGGCCAGCTTCCAATCTTTGTTTTCGAGCTCGTCGATTCGTGGCAAAACCTCGGCATCCATAAACTGGCGCGTTGTGTCGGCAATCATGCGATGTTCTTCATTGAAATCTTCCGGCGTGAAAATCTCAGCGGGCGTGCGTTCTTCAATCAGAAAACTTCCGCCGCTGACTATCTGTTTCGCTTCAACTACTGCTGCCATAACTAACGCCTTTCTGTAGGGGCAGGTCTTGTACCTGCCCGTGGTTCGTAAGTGACAAGCGGGCAGGGACGAGCCCTGCCCCTACACAATCACAGTCTTTCAAATATTCCCGCGGCGCCCATGCCGCCACCGACGCACATCGTCACCATGCCATAGCGACCGGCGCGTCGCTCCAATTCCCGCAGAATCGACGCCGTCAGCTTTGCGCCGGTGCATCCAAGCGGATGACCGAGAGCAATAGCGCCGCCATTAACGTTCACTTTGTTGATGTCAAGTCCGAGGGTTTTGATTACCGCGAGCGACTGGGCCGCAAAGGCCTCGTTAAGTTCGATTACCTCGATTTGATCGAGCGTCAGCCCAGCGAGCTTTAACGCTTTCGGAATCGCAAAGACCGGCCCAATACCCATTTCTTCGGGGAGACAACCGGCCGTTGCGTACGCGATGAATCGAGCCAGCGGCTTCGCGCCCAGTGCTTTTGCGCGTTCTTCGGACATCACCACGGCTGCCGCCGCGCCGTCAGACATCTGCGAAGAATTGCCCGCGGTGATTGTTCCTTTGACATGAAAAGCGGGTTTCAATTTTGCCAGTGCTTCAGCGGAAGTATCACGTCGCGGACCTTCATCTTTGTCGAACACAAGATCCCGATGCTGCTTCTTTCCTTTTGCGTCCAATTCTTCGACGCTAACCGTCAGCGGTACAGTCTCGTCTTTGAACTTGTCAGCATCCAGCGCCGCGGCCGCACGTTGATGCGAGCGCAAAGCGAACTCGTCCTGTTCTTCGCGGGATACCTCGTATTTGCGCGCGACGTTCTCAGTCGCCAGACCCATGTTGATGTAGAAGTCTGGATAGTGCTCGATCAAGTAAGGGTTCGGACGAATAATGTGGCCGCCCATTGGTATCATCGACATTGATTCGAGCCCGCCAGCAACTGCTACCTGGGCGCTTCCGGTGCGAATCCGATCGGCTGCGATCGCGATTGACTGCAATCCCGAGGAGCAGAAACGATTGACGGTCATCGCACTCGTCTCGACGGGCAAGCCAGCACGAATTGCTGCGGCACGTGCCACATTCATACCTTGTTCGGCTTCGGGCATCGCGCAACCCATGATTACATCCTCAATCTCGGCAGCTTCTAAACCAGGCACACGCGCCATGGCTTCTTTGATCACGGCTGCGCCCAGTTCATCGGGCCGCGTGTCTCGCAAAGTACCTCTTGGAGCCTTGCCGACGGCGGTTCGAACGGCGGAAACGATTAGTGCGTCTTTCATAACTGTTTGCGATGTTGTAGGGGCAAGGCTTGTCCTTGCCCGTGTATTTCTTTCGTTGATTCGGGCAGGGACAAGCCCTGCCCCTACATTTAATTTCTTAACGGCTTCCCGGTCTTCAGCATGTGCGCGATGCGCTCCTGCGTTTTGCGCGTCCCGATCAGCGACAAGAAAGCCTCGCGTTCCAGGTCGAGCAGATACTGCTCAGAAACTCGGGTCGCATGATTCAAATCGCCGCCCGTCAGTATGCGCGCCAGCTCCTCACCAATCAAAGCATCATGATCTGAAATGTAGCCACCTCGCTTCATCATGTGAACGCCCAGCTTCAACGTTGCCAACGCCGGCAGACCCAAAGCGAGAATGTCCATGCGCTGTTGAGGCTGGACGTAACCGCTAGCCGCCAACGCCAGTACTTCCTTCTTGGCGTCGGCAATCAGTCGATCACTATTCATCGAAACACGATCATTTTCGCCGAGGAAACCAAAATCACGAGCCTCTTCAGCCGACGTGGCGACCTTTGCCAGGGCAATCGTTTCAAACGCGCGCTTAACGAAGGGGAAAGGATCAGCGTCTTTCATATCCTCGGGAATTGAATCCAGCGCGCGTACCAACATTTCTTTCGTGCCGCAACCCGCCGGAATTATCCCCACGCCGACCTCAACCAGTCCGATGTAGGTTTCCGCGGCCGCGCGCACGCGATCAGCATGCAAAACCATTTCACAGCCGCCGCCGAAGACCATCTGAAAAGGCGCGACCACCACAGGCTTTGGCGAATAGCGCAGACTCATCACCGATTGCTGAAAGAAACGACCGATCATATCGAGTTCTTCCCAGTTTTCTTCCTGCGCTTCCATCAGCATCAACATCAAGTTCGCGCCGACGGAAAAGTTCTGGCCCTGATTACCGACCACCAGGCCGACGAAATTCTTCTCGACTTCATTGAGCGCAATTTTCAACATCTCGAGCGTGTCGCCGCCAATCGAGTTCAGCTTTGAATGAAACTCCAGACATGCGACGCCGTCACCTATGTCGATTAGCGATGCGCCTGAATTCTTTTTAATGACGCCCGTGCGATCTTTGATGGATTTGAGAATAATTGTGCCCGGCGGATCTGAAAGCGGCCGGTACTGTTCGGAAGCGAAGTCGTAATAGAACTGCTGGCCATCCTTCTTTTTGTAGAATGACTTTGCGCCGCCGGCAAGCATGGCTTCAATATTCGCCGGAATCTTCCGGCCTTCTTCTCTCAATCGCGCAATTGATTTTTCGAGGCCAACCGCGTCCCACGCTTCGAATGGTCCCAGCTCCCAGTTGAAACCCCAGCGCATCGCGCGATCGATTTCGACGACTGTGTCAGCGATCTCTGGAATCCGTTCAGCCGCGTAACAAAGCGTCTGAGAGAATGTTTTCCAGAGGAATGAGCCGACGCGATCTTTCGACCAGACCAATGTCTTGATGCGTTCGGCGGTGTCGTCGATGTTCTTTGCCATGTCCAACGAAGGCAGCTTCACTTTTTCTGTTGGATGATAATCGAGCGTTGTCGGATCGAGGGTCAGGATTTCCGGCGCGCTCCCTGACGGTCGGGCTACTGCCCCGTCGCCTTCACCTTTCTGCTTTTTGTAAAAGCCGGCCTTTGTCTTGTTACCGAGCAGGCCACGTTCGATCATCTTCGTGACGAACTCAGGCATGACGAACATTTCGCGCTCGGGATCGTCGGGGAGATTTTCATGCAGGTTTTTCACGACGTGGGCAAAGACATCGAGACCAACGAGATCGAAGGTGCGAAACGTCGCCGACTTGGGGCGGCCGAGCGCCGGTCCGGTAATCTTGTCCACCTCTTCAATCGAATAGCCGTCTTCGAGCATGGCGCGAATCGTAACCAATGCGCCGTACGTGCCAATGCGGTTGGCGATGAAGTTTGGTCGATCTTTGGCAACGACGACGCCTTTCCCCAGACGCTCATCAAGAAAGCCATACACGGAACACGAGACTTCCGGTTTGGTCCATTCGGTTCGGATCAGCTCAACCAGGTGAAGGTAGCGCGGCGGATTGAAAAAGTGCATGCCCAAAAAGTGAGCACGAAAATCTTCCGAGCGTCCTGCGGCGAGCTGATGAATGGGAATACCGCTGGTGTTCGAGGCGACAACAGAACCCGCCCCGCGATGCTGCTCGACGCGTTCGTACAGGCTCCGTTTGATTTCAAGATTCTCGACGACCGCTTCGATGATCAGGTCGCATTCTTTAAGCTTTGGCAGGTCATCATCGAAGTTTCCGACCCTAACCAGAGAAGCAAGGTCAGCAGTGAAGAAGGCCGCGGGCTTGGCTTTCTTGGCGGCCTCAAGGCCTGCGCGGGCGATTCGATTCTGTTCGGCTTCACTAGCCCTCCCTGACGGTCGGGATTCTGACACGCCGTCTGAAGGCCGGACTCCTGTCCCCTCTTCCGCCGGCACAATGTCTAGCAAGAGTGTTGGAATGCGGGCGTTCGCAAGATGGGCGGCGATTTGAGCGCCCATAGTTCCAGCCCCGAGAACCGCGGCCTTTTTTACAGTAAACATCGCCGTAAATAATACTGAATGAGCATTCATTCAGCAAGGGTGAATTTGGAGTACGGCGGCAAAGCGGAGCGCGACGCTGCTTTAGATGTGATCTCTCAAACAGGTAAAAGAGAATCCAAAGTTCCGCCGTTAGCGGGGGACTTCAAAAAATTAGTTTCCAGGTTGCCCCGTGAAGAGATTCTTGTCTATCTGGTTGGGATTGCCGAGCACCACGAAGCGAATATTGCGCATATATTTTTGCGCTACGCGTTGCACGTCGGCCGGTGTGACGGCGCGGAATCTTTCCAGAAATGCGAGTGAGCTGTGCCAGCCGCCACCAATCAATTCATATTGTGCCAGCTCGGCTGCTTGCGCGGCATTGGTTTCCTGACTCATGTAATAAGTGGTCAGGAACTGCGCGATTACGGATTTGATGTCGTCCTGATCGATCGGCTCGCGTTGAAGACGCGCGATTTCGTTGAGCATCACGCGCACGGCTTGATTGGCATCCACTGCGGTTACGTAGATACCGCCTATGTTCGCACTTTGATTTCGCAGGAAGGCGTCCGGAGCATACGAGAGATTGCGCTTGACGCGGACTTCTTCGAACACGCGATCACGCAGCAAAGAAGCGGCCACGCGCATCGGATAAATATCCGGCGAAGTGATTGGCGGCGCCGTAAACAATCCCTGAACGTAATTAGTCGGCAAATCGCGACTGGTTATATCGACTGTGGAAGCGGGAAATGAAAGTTGTGGTGGCGCTTGCGGCTTGTAATTACCACGCAGCAGTTTGCCAAATGAGGCAGCGATGCGCACCTTTAGTTGAGCGGCATCGAGATCGCCAACGACCACGAGCAACAGCCGCGAGGTCTGCATGATCTTTTGATGATAAGCACGCAAATCTTCCGCCGTGAGGCGGCTGACATTTTCAGCGGTCCCTTCGGGTCGGTTCAAGTACGGATGACCAACATAGGCCACGCGGTCCTGCAACCGTTGCAGATAGCTGTCAGGTTCATCAGCATCGTCGCGCAAAGCAGCCACAATTTGGGCCTGCACCCGGGCGACATCCTCTCTTGTAAACGATGGATGAAGCGCAGCGTCAACGAAGATTTCCCAGGACCGATCGAAATTCGTGCGAGTGGACGCCATCGACAGCGCCGAGTAGTCATAATTTACACTTTCACCAATTAATGTTCCCATGCGCGACATTTCCTTGCGCATTCGTTCGCGCGGGAAGTTTGCGCTGGCTTCGCTGGCGACGTTGAGCATGAATGCCTCGATGCCGGCATTCTCCGCGGTAAGGTTCTCAGCACCGCCACGAATGAAGAGTCCGGCAGCAACTGTCTGACTGCCTTCACGTCGCTTGACCAGAACCTTGAGTCCGTTGACCTCGAACTCTGAAACCAGTGAAGCCTGCCGTGCGATCACAGTCTGAAAATCCTGGACCGTGGTAGCAGCTTGCGGCCGAGTTGATTGCGCACTCGTGATCGGCGCGATCAGGGCAGTTAGTATTAAGCAGAAAACAGTAGGCAGTAGGCAGCAGGCAGCAGGCAGTAAATTACGCCACCGGCGTTGCGTTACATTGTGTGTTCTTCTTCGCATCATTTATTTTTGAAGTCAAAACCTGAAACCTGAAACTTGAAACTTGAAACCGTAGGTTATTAGGGCCCAATCAAATCCTCGGGCGTTAGCTTCACCTTCTGTTGCCCCTCTTCTGAGATCATTGCCAGGCCCACGTGAGGCTTGCCTTGAATGTAAGTCGTGAGATAACGACTGATATCAGCGCGTGAAGTCCTTCGCAGATTTCCCAGGTAGCCACGGAAATAATCGATGCCCGTTGAAGACCACCAGAAACCGAGCGTTTTGGCGTATTCGTCAAACTTCTCGCGCGAGTAAAGATCGTCTGCTTCCAGAAGCGCCTTTGCACTCTCAAGTTCTTCGTCGGTGTAGTAATCCTTGTCGTCAAAGTGTGCGACCTCGTTGTAGATCGCGCGCAGCGCGGCCTTGGCTTTGTCAGGCGTCGTCTGGGCGAAAATATTTATCGGCCCCACATTTCTTTGCGTGTAATACCCCAGCGCGACCGCGGTCACCAGCCCCGAATCAATCAGCGCACGTTGGAAACGCGAATTTGGTTGCCGCAGAATGAACGAGAAAACATCAGCAGCGTAGGTTGCAGCATTGTCCTTGCCAATCGACGGACCTTGCCATCCGATTTCGATAACTACGTTTTGAACGGGCTGCTTGATGATCGTGCCTTCGCTTTTTGGCAGCGGGGGATGCTCAACCAACGGAAACTCGACAAACGGATCCTTTTCTCGGCGCGCCCAATCCCCAAAAAAATCCTGCGCCATTTTGTAGATGTCTTCGGTCTGCACGTCACCGGTGATGACCAGCGCAGAATTGTTCGGCACGTAGTAGCGCGACTGTATCAGACGCATCATCGCGGTCGTCGCGGTCGAAACTGTCTGACGGTTACCGAGCGGCTCTTTACGACTGGGGTACTTATAAAAGAGCCGGTCGTTCATTTCCTTGTTCAGGTAATAAGCCGGCTCTGATTCATTGCGATCCATTTCACCGATCACGACCTGCCGCTCGCGCTCGAATTCTCTGTCGTCAAACAGAGGGTAGCGTGTAGCATCGCGCATGAAATTCATGGCCGCGCGCAAGTTTGGGCTGGTAGTCGTGAAGTAGTATTCCACAACTTCTTCCTGGGTCGTGCCGTTGTAGGCGATACCCAGTTGCCCGATTGTCTGCAAGTATTGCTCCTGATTAGCAATGGCGCGGTTAGCTTTAAAGAACATATGCTCGTATAAATGCGACAGTCCGTTTAGCTCCGGCGGTTCGGTAAACGAGCCATTTCGCACTGCCAGCTCAATCGTCACAATCGGCACGGAATGATCTTCCATCACGATTACTTCCAAGCCGTTGGCAAGAATCCTGCTGGGAATCTCGGCCGCGGGTTTGGCAGAGACGGCGGCTTTGACTGCGGCGGCATTTTGCCAAACCTGAATGGGGCCGGATTTTGGTTGCGCTGCAAGCGACGCAATGAATGAAAAGGTAAGCGCGAGTGTCAGAAGAATTCGTTTCACGTTAGCTCCAATGTGCCTTATGAATTAAATGACCAATCTACCACAAAAAGTAAAGAGCCTCAGAGCGCCGGTCGACATGCGCGGCCCAGCGCTTCGGTTAGCGCTCCTGATGGCTTGGGTTCAATCGAAGCGGTTCGATGTCAGGCGAGGGGAAATGGATGTCAGTTAACGCAGATTGGTAACTAAGCTTACTGTTTGGGTGCAGGACCGGGTGGATAAGGCAAATCATAATCCACGGTTCGCTCGCACGGCGTGAATGAAATTTCTTTTTTCAAAGCTTCTGCTTCGCGGAAGATTCTGGCACGAAGAATGGAATCCTCTCTGATTGGCTTCGTCTTTGTCGGATCGCTGTCATCCGGAACCCGGGTGACGATCCAATAGCGGCCGGGAGCAATGTTTCCAACGGCAAAGCTCCCATCATCTTCGGCGCGTGCCTCGAAAAACCTAATCACATTCTCAACATTGTCGCGTTCTGCGGGGACGAGATAAATGCGTAGGTCTGGCGGCAGGCGTTGACCTTCCCCTGCTGAGACACGGCCGCGAAGACTGGCCGCGCCCTCGGCAATCGTCACGGTGAGACCGGAAACGGACTGACCCGCTTTCAGAATGATTCCGTCGCCAGCGATGCTCGCATCCGAAGCCCTGGCAGCGGATCCAATTGCCATCGATCGAAGATACCAACCCGCGCTGGGTAGCTGGACGTTGAGGCGATAGGAACCTTTATGGAGATTACGCAGGATGAAATCTCCCTTTGCGTCGGGCACAGCGTCGGCATTTTGATTCACGTAAGCGAGGGGAATCTCATCGCCTGGCGCAGGCCTGGCGGGCTTGGCAGCCGCTGCTTTCGCTTCCTGATTCCATCGCCGTGCGCTGATGACGGTTTCCTGCGACGCCATCCCGCGACGTTTGACGCAGTCCGCTGGCGGATTGCTTTCAAGCACGACGCGGCCGGCAATTGAAGGTAGGGGCGCGAGGTTTAAATTTACTCCGGTGATATCGGCGCCCTGCACCTTGATTCGGCGCGGCTCGGACATCCTGGTCTCTCCGGATTGGGAGTATTGCTGACCCAGCAATTCATATTCACCGTCGGCCACGCCATATAACGCGAACGTATAATTGTTGAATGATCCTGCCGGCATATTCATTATCACGGTTCGGGTTCTCGCATCCGTAAGCACAACCGAACTGTTGGCTGACATGATTGACTGCGTTTGAGTCATCCCGGCGACAGTACCGCTGATCACATGACCCCGCTCGCCGCGATACTGGATGTCGGCAGTGACTTCGTCTCCGGCGCCCACCGCGATTTCCGTAGCGGTGTCACGCGCCGAAGACGGAGCATAAGTCGGAGCGTCGTTATCATAGGCGTTTAAGTTAAGCCAGCCGAATCTACCAGATCCGCCTACCGAAACCAGATAAGAACCAGGTTGCAGCCCATAAATGCGATAGATGCCGCGATCATCCGTGAGACGGTCGCGAAATTGAATCGTACCTTGAACGGGCTTTCCGTTTTCGTCTCGGACTCGAAATGCGCGAACGTTCGCGCCGATCACCGGTAGACTCGTTGAGGTCGTAACAGTACCTGTAATTATTCCGCCCTTAACCAAGGTCAACGTTACGGTATCTCCAGAGCGATAGTACCGGCGACCCTCAGCGAGGGTTAACGGAGTTTCAGAGACAAATCCTGGCTCGCCTGCAAACACCGAGTAAACACCCGCGTCCAGTCCGTCGATCTTAAAGTTGCCACTGGCGTCAACTGTTGCTGTGCGGCCGGAACCGATTGCGCCGACCGTGTTAACGTAGACTGTCGCACCTGAGAGCGGTTCGCCTGCTTGAGTTGCGACACGACCGCTGAGGGTGCCTGATGGCGCGCTCTTTGTGTTGTCATTCTGAGATTGAGCCAGCGAGGCGCCTGCGAATACTAAAAGCACTCCGAGGCCAAGAAACCACGACAGCGATTTGCGCGGGCTTGCTTCTTTGCGCTTCATTGTGGCCCGCCCTCCGTCGCCTTCAGATCCACAGTGAATGTTAGCTCCGCTTCGGCGCCGTCAGCGACACTCACAAACTGCTTCAGCGGTGGCCGCGGGGCCGGCGACGTCGTGTCGAAGCGAATAGTCAGGATCACTTCGTATGTGCCGGGAGCCAAATTATTGAAATTGAAATGACCGCGCGCATCGGGCATGGTTCCTCCGCCAAAACTATCCGGAGCAGATCCTTCCCGACGTATTCCGACAAAGAGCCGCGCATTGGCAGGCGGTACTCCACCTTCAAATTTGATCGTTCCGCGGATCACTCCGGTTCCATAAGTAACAAAGACACGCAACCCGGAAAGCGATTGCCCGGATTGGATTTCAAGATTGGACGTTACGTCAACGCCATCATTCTCGATGCGTGTTATGGAAAATCCTCTTTGATTGGGGTTTCCCGTCGCGGAAATAAAAATGCGGGCTTTACCAGGCTGCAATCCACCTATCTTGAAGCTGCCGTCCGGCGCTATTGCTGACCATCCGCCGGTATATGCTTGAGGTCTTGAAGGCGAACTTACGCTCGCTGTTATTCTGAGGTCGGCGAATTGAGTCGAATTCTTGTTTGCTTCGCTCTCAGTCACAACAACACCGCTTATGCTGAGACCCTGAAGAGCCTTAACCTCGAGATTTGTCACGTCACTGTCGATTACGTCAAAAAAAATCGGATCGCTGTAATAGTTGCCTCCCTCGAATCGTGATGAGACATACAACGTATAATGGCCCGGCCGCAATCCATTCATGCGGAACTCGCCTCTTGCATTTGTGGGTAGGCCACCAAAAAAAGAGCCTGAGTTCTCCTGATTCTTCGCAACCAAGCCATAAGTCGGGCGCACTCCGGTAACGGGTTGGCCTGTCTCTGCATCGATCACGCGACCCGCGACGCTGTAACTTTGCGAGCGGCGGGCGACTCGAATATCGATATTCGATGCTTCGCTTCCTTCGCTTAACTCAATAACCGTTGCCTTGGCAGCATCAGCGGCATCAGTGTAAAAAGTTTGACGGAAATAACCACTGCGACCGATGGTCGAGAATCCCATTGGATCGCT
>WNGK01000631.1_pt2 | contig 35770 bp, 26 predicted proteins | sample 5400601 | NCBI WGS metagenome assembly WNGK01 (sample SAMN13153376, study PRJNA577476) | soil metagenome | isolation source: 60 cm soil or saprolite under Garry oak tree replicate 1 | place: USA:California | collected 2016-06-15 | reverse complement strand
AAGGCGATCGAGGACAAGAAATTTCAGGAGGAAGTGGAGAAGGACGAGGCGCTGAATTTTCTTCTGCGCGACACGATTTCGCTGACCATGATGGGAGGGTCGGAGCAGACGAATGTGATTCCTCCGGAGGCGTGGGCGAATCTGGATGTGCGGATTCTGCCGGGAGGCGATCCGAAGGCGCTGCTGGAGGCGGTGCGGCGGGTGGTGAATGATCCGAACGTCACGGTGGAGCCGCTGAATGCGGAATTTCGCGTGGCGAATTATTCGGGGACGGATAACGTGTTGTATGCGGCGATCCGGGAAGTGGCGGGGAAATATTTTCCAGGAACGCCGGTGGTGCCGCACATTACCAGCGGGTACACGGAGAACCAGCGCTACCGGCCGCTGGGGATTGTTGCTTACGGGTTCAATCCTTATACCGCGACGGAGGAAGAGGGGGACACGGAGCATGGGAACGATGAGCGGATTCGCGTGGAGGAGGTGCGGCGCGGGCCGAGGATTTTGTTTGATGTGGTAGTGCGGGTGGCGGGGGAGTAGCAGGACACAGGGGCAAGTGCAACCGGCCACCGTCAACCCTACCGCTTTCATTGACGCGCCTATTTCGCCCGCGTAAGATTCCGGCCAGTGATTGGGCAGAACATCTCGCACTACCGCATCGTCGAGAAGCTCGGCGGAGGCGGGATGGGAGTGGTCTACAAAGCGGAAGACACGCGGCTGCATCGGTTTGTGGCCTTGAAGTTTCTGCCCGATGATCTGGCCCGCGATGCGCAGGCCCTCGCCCGATTCCAGCGCGAAGCGCAGGCTGCGTCGGCGCTCAATCATCCCAATATCTGCACTATCTACGACATCGGAGAAGAGAACGGGCGCACCTTCCTGGCGATGGAGTTCCTCGACGGCGCCACGCTCAAGCATTTGATCGGCGGGCGCGCGATGGAATTGGAAACGAGCCTCGCGCTGGGCATCGAGATTGCCGACGGGCTGGATGCTGCCCACGGCGAAGGAATCGTGCATCGCGACATCAAGCCAGCCAATATCTTCGTGACCAAGCGCGGGCATGCAAAGATTCTCGACTTCGGGCTGGCACAGGTGGGGGGGAGGAATTCCTCCGCCAGCCGCATCGCCGCGGCGAACACACTTTCAGAAGACAAGCATCTCACCAGCCCGGGATCGACTTTGGGGACAATGTCGTATATGTCGCCCGAGCAGGTGCTGGGCAAACAACTCGACGCGCGAACGGATCTGTTTTCGTTTGGCATTGTGCTCTACGAGATGGCGACGGGCCGACTGCCGTTCGCGGGCGATACGTCGGGAGCGATTGTTGACGCGGTGCTGCACGGAATTCCCGCGGCGCCGGGACGGTTAAATCCGCAGGTTCCGGCGGAACTCGAGAGGGTGATCCAGAAAGCGCTGGAGAAGGACCGCGAGTTGCGGTACCAGCATGCGTCGGAGATGAGAGCCGATCTGGTGCGAGCTCGCCGGGATACGGGTTCTGCCTCGGGGAGCATGACTATTCCAGTGACGCGGCCAACGTCACGGAATCGTTGGATCTGGGGACTGGGTGCTGCAGTGCTCGCCGTGCTGGTTGGAGTGTTGCTGTGGCGGGGGCGTGAAGCATCACTTCCTGCAGCGGGGAGAGTGACGGCGGGTCCGGTGACGATTGCGGTTTTGCCCTTTCAGAATCTCGGCGCAGATAAGGAAGAAGATTTCCTGCGCATGGCTTTGCCGGATGAAGTGGCGACGACGTTGAGTTCGGTGCGGACTTTATCAATCCGCCCATTCGCGGCGACGGGAAAATATGCCAAGGCAGACGTGGACTTGCAGCAGGCGGGAAAAGAAATGCACGTCGGGCGAATCGTGACCGGACATTATCAGAGGGTTCGCGATCAACTGCAACTGACCCTGGAGGCCGTAGATATAGGTGACGATCGCGTCTTGTGGCAAGAGACGATGAACCTGCCCGCTGAAGACCTGGTGGCGACGAGGGAGCAGATTACGTCGAAGGTGCTGCAAGGGCTAATCCCGGCACTGGGTGCGACGCGTGACGCGAATGACAAAGGAACGCGACCCACAAATGAAGAGGCGTATGACTTGTATTTGCGAAGCGTCGCGCTGGCTCATGATGGCGAGCAGAACCGTGAGGCCGTCCGAATGCTGGAGCGCTCGGTAGGACTGGATCCGGCATTTGCCCCGGCTTGGTCCGCGTTGGGAAAGCGCTATTACTTCGAAGAGGAATACGGAGCGGGCGCTACCGGCACCATGTCGCGCACGATACCGGCGCTGCGGCGCGCGCTTGTTCTGGATCCAAGCTTGGAGGATGCTGCACAGCAGATTGTTAGCCTGGATACGGACGCGGGAAGGCTCGTCCCGGCCTACCGGGAGGCGAAGAAGATGATGGACAACCGCCCGCAGAGCGGCTTCGCGCATTTCACCTTGTCGTATGTGCTGAGGTACGCGGGTTTGTCGAGGGAGGCCGCGCAGGAGTGCGAAACGGCGATGCGGCTCGATCCAGGCAACTACCAGTTCCGCTCGTGCGCGAGTGTTTTCCTCACGACCGGACAGTTCGCCAAGGCGAGTGACTTCCTAAACCTGGATGCAGGCTCCGAGTGGTCGAATAACGTGGGGTTACACCTGCTGCTGCGCGAGGGGAAAACGAGCGAGGCTGTGGAGCGATTGCGCAAAATGCCGGACAGCACATTCTTCCACGTGCGTGCGCTACAGGCTTGTTATGAAACACCGCGGCCTGCGGGATCCCAACAAATTCTGGAGCAATTCGAAAAGGAGATCTTCGCCTATCGCGATCCGGAACCCAAATTCAGCCAGGCAGGAATATTCAACTCTTGTCTGGGAAATGCCTTCACGGCACGCCTGATGAAATCCGCGATCCAAGGCGGGTTTTGTGGGTACGACTTCTTGCGACTCGATCCATTATTAACTTCTTTTCGCAAAGCACCGGAATACCCGGCCGTGCTCGCCGAAGCCAAGGAATGCCAAGACCGCTTCTTGGCGGAACGAGATCGGCCTTAGAGCCCACTAGCTAGCCGATTCCCACACGCGTTGTTCTCAATGACCGCCGCAGTGTTTTTCGTATTGTTCGAAGATGAAGTTGTCGGTCATGCCGGCGATGTAGTCGCAGATGACGCGGGGGAGAGAGTCTTCTTTGGCTTTCTCCTGGTAGCCGTGCGGGAGAGCTGTGGGGTGCTCCATCCAGAAGGTGAATAGCTCGTGGACGACCCGTTCTGCATCCTCTTTTTCTTCGGCCAACGAGGGACTGTAGTAGAGATTTTCGTAGAGGAAATTCTTGCTTTGCTTGCGCTCGGCCTCGACTGTGGGGCTGAAGGCGGCGAGGCGGCCGGGATGGCTGCGGACGTCATCGAGAGTCTTGATTCCGGCTTGCTGGAGGCGGGCTCGCGTCGTGGTGATGAGGTCGTCCACGAAGCGGTTCAGCACGCGCTTCAGGGTCTCGTTGAATTTCAGTTTGTCGGGGGCGTCGGGATAGAGCTGCTCGACTTCGCGGTAGAAGCGTTCGAATGGCGGGACGCCTTCGCGGATTTGATCGAGGGAGAGGAGATGGGCTTCGTATCCGTCGTCGAGGTCGGCGGTGTTGTAGGCGATTTCGTCGGTCAGGTCGATGAGTTGGGCTTCGAGCGGCGGGCGCTGGTCGAGGAGGTATTCGGCTAGTTCCGGGTGTTCTTTTGCGTCGTAGTCATGCGAATGTTTGATGATGCCTTCGCGGACTTCGAAGGTTAGATTCAGGCCGCGGAAGGCGGCGTAGCGTTGCTCGAAATCTTCGACGGTGCGGAGGGCGTGCAGGTTGTGGTCGAAGAAGAGTCCGTGTTCGTGCATGGCCGCGTTCAGGGCTTTTTCTCCGGCGTGGCCGAAGGGAGGATGGCCGATGTCGTGGACCAGGGCCAGGGCTTCGGCGAGATCGACGTTCAGGCCGAGGGCTCCAGCGATGGTGCGGGAGACCTGGGAGACTTCCAGGGTGTGGGTGAGGCGGTTGCGGAAGTGGTCGGAGTAGCGGCGGGTGAAGACCTGCGTTTTGGCTTCGAGGCGGCGGAAGGCGCGGGCATGGATTACTCGGTCGCGGTCACGTTGGAAGTCGTTGCGGTAGGGGTGCTGGGGTTCGGGAAAACGGCGTCCGCGGGAGTGTTCGACGTGCACCGCGTAGGCGGCGAGCATGGTTGGAGTTTAGCAGATGGAGTGGGCGCCCTCAGCGGCTCAAGCCGGCATTCATTTCGCGACTTACGGCGCGCTGAAAGCCGCGCCCTTTCAAAACGAGTCCTCGGTCGGGATCACTTAAGATCGCGAGAAAAACCGCGACCCTGCGGGTCGCGGCCGGGCCAATGGGCCCGGCCCCACAGGAGCAGTGCCACACGAGCGGTGGCGGCTGTTAGTGCTTGTCGGAGTCTTCCTTGGCCAGCCTTACTTTGGCGGCGTCTAGTTTTTGCTGGACTTTGGCGAAGGCTTCGCCATCTTGTTCAGCGGGGACGGTTTTGTTCCATTCCTGGACGGCGCGATCCCAGTGGGCGGCGGCGAGTTTGAGGCGGCCGGTTTTCTGGTAGAGATCCCCGAGATGTTCCTGGACCGTGGGATCGGTGCTCATGTGAGATTCGGCTTTCGTCAGATTCTCTTCCGCCTGCTCGTATTTGCCCAGCTTGAAGTAGGCCCAGCCGAGCGAGTCAAGATAGGCGCCGTTGTTGGGCTCGAGGGTCAGAGCCTGCTTGATGTAGTTGAGTGACTCTTCGAGCCTCACGCCGCGATCGGCATTCATGTAACCGAGATAGTTTAGAGTAGCGGCGCTCTGGGGATCGGTGGGCGAGGTTGTGGCCAGAACCTTTTTAAATTCGGCTTCGGCCTGATCGAACATCTTCTGCCGCTGGTAGAGGTCGCCACGGAGGAAAGAGACGTAGGCTTTTTCCTCGGGCTTGGTCGAGAGCTGTTCGGCTTTGGCGAGACCTTCCAGGGCATCATCGTAGCGCTTAGCGCGAGTGAAGATGATCCCGAGGCGGAGATAGATTTCGCGATCCTCAGGGCCGCCCTTCAGCATGGAACGAATGTCGGCGACTGATTTGTCGACCTCGCCGGTGTCGGCAAGTTGCGAGTCGAGCACCATGCGGAGGTCGCGATCATCAGGCAACTTCTGGACCGCCTCTTTGGCGACGGCGGTGGCTTGCGGCCACTGCTTGGCCTCGCGGTAGGTGTCGATGATTTCCTGGTAGGCGCTGCGGGCGTTTTCGTCTCCCAGGGGCAGCATTTTGCGGAAAGTCTCGATCGCGGCGGTGTAGTTCTCCTGTTCACGATAGACCATGCCGAGGCGCTCGATAAAGATGGCGCGGTTGTTGCGGTCGGCCTGGCTGGCTGCAGTTCCGCTTTTCTCCGTTTTCTCGGTGCGCTTCAGCAGATCCTGCAAGATTTTGATGGCGTCGTCGTAGCGGCCCTGCGCCTGGTAGACCGAGGCCATGCTGTAGGGCACGTCCATGGTGTCGGGAACGAGAGTGTCGGCGTGCTTCAAGTTCTCGAGCGCGAGATCGTACTTGGCCTGGCGGCGATAAATCTCAGCCATGCGAACGTAGGTTTGCGCATCTTCGGGATTGGAGTCGGCGATGACTTTGTACTGTTCGAGGGCGGCGTCGAGTTGTCCGTCGTTCAATAGATTTTCAGCGAGGCCGCGAATGGCGTCGAGATTGTCGCGATCAAGAACGATGGCGCGGCGGAAGGCATCGATAGCGCTCTTGTAGTCCTTGCGCTGTTCGTAGGCGGCGCCGAGGGCGGCGTAGAGCTTGGCGGAGCGGGCGGAGTCGGGGATGGAACTCAGAACTTTAAGAGCGTGCGCGGTATCGCCTTCGTCGGTGTAGAGCATGGCCAGCGTGGTCACGGCTTCTTCCGAGTTGGGATCGAGTTTGATGGCGGTCTTGAGTTCGCCTTCGGCTTTCGCGAGATCGCTGCTGAGACGGTAGAGGCGGCCGAGCAGCAGGTGATCGTCTACGCTGTCGGGATCGAGCTTCGTAATCTGCTCGTACTGGTCGATGGCCAGCTTCAAGATATTGTCGGAACCGGAACCGCCGGGCATGTCGCCGAGAGAACGCAAATAAATGCGGCCCAGAAGCTTGTGAGCTTCGAGGTTCTTGGGATCGCGCTTGATGATGTCTTGCGCTTCTCTTACGGCGTCGGCGATACGGCCGGTCTTTACGTAGAGTTCGGCCAGACCGGAGGTCAGGAATTCCGACGAGGGATCGGCTTCGATAGCGAGACGGTACTCTTCTGTCGCTTTGGTGGCGAGGTCGCTACGGCCGTAGGCTGTGACCATTTCCTCGTACATGTGGGCGAGGGTGTAATGGTAGTAGGCAGCTGAGCGGTCGAATTTGCGCGGCGCGGACTGAGCCGGCTTGGCGTCGGGTGGATTGGATTCAGACGGAGATGAAGATAGGCTGGTTTGGCCGACGGCGGCGACTGCGGATAGAGCAACCATCAAAAAAAGGCGAAAAATTCGATTCATGCTTGACCTGATGCGCTGGAAGCGCGTTTCCAAAACCTCAGCCTATTTCGATGCAAGGCCACCGGAGGAAGGTGCCTATATTCTAACCCGAGGGACGATGGGATGGAAAAAAACACTGGCGTCCTCGCCGGGGGGTGGAGGGACCGGAGGTACAGGGACCGGTGGGGAATTGTTGATTGTTGATTTTTGATTGCTGATTGAAAATCGAGAGTTCGGTTTGCACGGATATCTTTACAATCAGCAACCAACAATCATGGAATCAGCAATTTTGCATACTTAGTGGCGGAAGTGGCGGACGCCGGTGAAGAGCATGGCCAGGCCGAGGCGGTCGGCGGCGGCGATTACTTCGGGGTCGCGTTGGGAGCCGCCGGGCTGAATGATGGCGGTGGCTCCGGCTTTGGCGATTTCTTCCACGCCGTCAGGGAAGGGGAAGAAGGCGTCGGAGGCGGCGACGGTGCCGTGCAGCGGGAGTTGGGCCTTCATGGCGCCAATCTTGGCGGAATCGACACGGCTCATCTGACCGGCGCCGACGCCGACGGTCTGGCCGTCGCGGGCGTAGACGATGGCGTTGGACTTCACGTGCTTGCAGACTTTCCAGGCGAACAGCAGGGCGCGGGTCTCTTCGGGCGTGGGAGCACGCTGGGTGACGACTTTGAGATCGGCGTCTTGCAGGGGGCGGACGTCGGCGTCTTGCACTAGCAATCCTCCGGAGATGTTTTTTAGCACCCATGCTCGTGGAGCGGCGGACGCCTTTGTCCGCTCGCCGGATACGAGGTCCCCCGGACGAGGGCGTCCGGGGATCCATGATTCGGGATCGGTGACGCGTCCGGGGCTACGTGGGTCGATTACCTCGACCAGGCGGAGATTTTTCTTGGTCGCGAACTTTGCTTTGGCGCCTTCGTCGAAGGCGGGGGCGGCGATGACTTCGAGGAAGAGTTTGTGCATTTCCTCGGCGGCTTCGGCGTCGATGGGGCGATTCACGCCGATTACGCCCCCGAAGGCCGAGACGGGATCGCATTCGAGGGCCCGTTTGTAGGCTTCTGCGAGAGTCTTGCCGGTGGCGGTTCCACAGGGATTGGTGTGCTTGATGATGGCGACAACTGGCTCATCGAATTCCTGAGCGAGATCCCAGGCGGCTTGCAGGTCGACGATGTTGTTGTAGGAGAGTTCCTTGCCTTGGAGTTGGCGGGCGTTGGCCACGCCTACGCCGGAGCCGTCGGAGTACATGGCGGCCTTCTGGTGCGGGTTTTCGCCGTAGCGCAGGTCGAGAGTTTTCTGGAAGATGAAACGCAGTATCGTAGGGAACGCCCCTTTTTCCGGCTGCGACTGAAAGGAGTCTGCACTAATGCGTTCGAGTGTGGAGGCAATGGCGGAATCGTAGGCGGCGGTGGTGGCGAAGGCTTTCTGAGCGAGGCGCCATTTAGTTTCGTGCGAGAGGGTGCCGGCGGAGCGGGAGACTTCGTCAGCGATGGCGTCGTAGTCGGAGGGGGAAGTGACGATGGCGACGTCGTGAAAATTCTTGGCGGCGGAGCGGATCATGGACGGGCCGCCGATGTCGATGTTCTCGATCAATTCTTCGAAGGCGACGCCCGGCTTGGCTGCGGTTTTCTCGAAGGCGTAGAGATTGACGACCACCATGTCGATGGGAGCGATGCCGTGTTCGGCTACGGCGGCTACGTGCTTGGGATCTTCGCGGCGGTGGAGGATGCCTCCATGGACTTTGGGATGAAGCGTTTTGACGCGGCCGTCGAGCATTTCGGGGAATCCGGTGAGTTCGGAGATGTCTTTGACCGTGACGCCGGAGTCGCGGAGCAGTTTGGCGGTGCCTCCCGTTGAGATCAGTTCGACGCCAAGGGCGGAGAGCTTGCGGGCGAAATCTACTAGTCCGGTCTTGTCGGTGACACTGAGAATGGCTCGTTGGATGCGGGGAGACATGGGGCCTCGGGTAAGAAGTCGGATGATGATTGGCGACCGAAAATTCTATCAGTTAACGAGGCGCCGTCGACTGTACCCAATTGTTTGCGGGCAAAACCGACCTCACGGGCTGAAGGGCGTGCGTGAGAACTGCTCTTTCGCCCCGCTGGGGCTTGTCATTATCCGACCTAGCCCCCCACGGCTTGCGCCGAGGGCTGGATTCTTACGCCGCTTCGCGGCTGAAACCTGGACCCTTGCGGAGAAGGAACAGGCCGCGCAAGATCCGCGGACTGGGTGTCGGTGATGGGTTAGCTGATTATGGGATAGTGCCTTTGGCTGCGGCGGCAGGCGTGTTGGTGGCAAATGAAAACCATCCCGCCCAGCCCAACATCGCCGGCGATGTTGGCCAGGTTGGAGGCATCGAAGACGCCGTTGAAGTCCGGTGCATTCGTATCGTCCGAAGTGGCTACGATCCAGTATTGCGTTCCGCCGCTGACGGCGGTCGAAGGAATCGTGACGTCGACCACCTGGCAGCAGGTACCGAAGGTGGGGATGACGGAAGATTGGGTATTCGCCAGCAGGGATCCGACGGTCCCTCCGGAGTCGCTGTAGAGACCCATGTTCACCAGTTTTGTTCCGGAGATCCATTGAACGGCAACCAGCAACTCAGTTACGTGCGAGGCGGTTCTGGGAGTGAACGGCACCCCGATCCACTGCTCGGAAAGGCCAACTGAGTTGGTTGGTCCGAGGATGTAATAACCAGTTGTATCGTTGTAAGCGTTCGATTTATTTGGCCCAATGTTGCTAAAGATTACTTTCAGGGTAGATGGAGATTTTTGCATCGCTGTAACTGGACCAGAGTGGACGGTGTGGGCTACCTTCAGGCGAGAATCTTGAGCCAAGAGTGCCCCGGTGGCAAGCGTCAAACCAAACAAGACGGCAAGTGCGCGCTTCAGTACCATTTTCCTATCCCAAGTCATTGAGTTGCAGCGGAGTCCCAGATCGGTGACTCTTTCGCGGAGCCCTTCCATCATGGCTTGGGACAGTGGGCCACAGATTTCCTGGGAAATGCGATGCCGAATGCCGTGAGCTGCGCTGACATGTTATCCATCCTCTTATGGAAGTCAATGGAGGAAAGACCTGAGTCGAAAGTCTCCGGGCGAAGCGAGAGCTCACACGTTGGGCTAGCGGCGATTTTCGGGAATGGGAGAGATTCACCACCATTCACAAACATCATGATCTAGCCGATGTTCCGAAGTGGCGCCGAACAGAGAGCTCGACTCTCTGACCGTTTGATTCCTGCAGAGAGTTGGTGGGGCCAAAAAAAAAGCCGCCCAACGAGTCTGGGCGGTCAAATGTCGAGGATGAAAGGGGCAACCTGGATCTTAATCATCCCCGAGAACTGTGATGACTCCGTTCATGGGAGTTCCGTAGTTGCCGTTTGAATCCTGGATGCCTCCGTCCGGCCCTGGGGCTTTGGGTTGATTGTCAGCGTCCAGCATGGAATGGAACCGGCAATAGAAAGGGAACACACCTGGGTGTTTGAACACCAGGACAAACTTGCCCCCATTTGCCTTCAGGGTCACGTTTACTCCCCGATGCCCCGCCGTATTGAACGCGTCATCGCTCACCACGGTATGGTCGTCGGTGTCGTTGTTGATCCAAACAACCGGCTGACCTACTCGAACGGTGATGGCGAACGGTGTGAAGCGATCTTCGTCAGGCACGATAATTTGGGCTACCGCAGGGGGGTTCCCGGAGCGGACATTTTGGCCATAGGCGTGTAGCAGAGAGGAAAACACCAGCAGCGAAAAGACGACCCACCAGCGTAATGTAGAGAGAGTCATAAGCTACCTCACTTTTCTTTTAGGCGGTGGCAGGGCTACCGCCACGATTCAGTGACGGCGTTGAGATGACGTCGCAGGCTCGGATGTTGACAGCTCGTTTGTCACTGAAATGTAAAAAGAATGTCTCCGGCTCTTCACAATTCGCACAGATGACAACGCAGGTGTTTTCTGATCGATTGTCAGTGGAAGATTGCCGCGGAACGGGCTTAGGTTTTCGCTTTGGCTTTGAGTTTGACGTGGCCGTCGGCGAGTTCGACGGAGTATTCGACGTTCTCGCACTGATACTGCTTGCGGATCTCCTGAGTCTTTTTCTGAACGAATGCGGTGAAGGAGTCGATGTTGCCTGAAACGTTCTCCCCAGCTTTTTTCTTGGCGGCGACGAGGGTGTTGTAGAGACGCTCGACCTGCTCGCGTTCGGCCTGGTCGACACTGCGCAGCGTAAAGGGCTGGGATGAGGATGCGCCAGCGGCGGCCGCGGCAGCATGGCTCACGCCATATACCGGATGGTGAAGGGACTTGTGTTCGTCTTCCGCGAGTCGAACGCCCTGTACGGAAAGGAGGGCATCCTGGGGGCGGCGGTAGCCTTCCTCGCGGATGCGGGACTTCTTGCGCCAGAGGTCGCTGTAGATGGCGTAGCGCTGGGCCATTTCGTTGTAGCGGTAGCGCTGGGAGAAATTCATGCGGCCGCCGCCGTCGGAGAACTTGCGCAGCAGGCTCAGCACCTTCCACTCGATGTCGGAGGGAGGACGCTTATTCGGATTGCTGAAGAAGATCTCGTACTCGATCTTTAAGCGGCGCAGTTGCGAGTCGAGAACGTTCAGTTCCTCGTCGGTGGTCACAGGTATCTCCATGCACAGTGTAGTGAGGAGAAGGGGTGGAGGCGAGGTACCCGTTGGTCACGGAGGGGCATGGAACGAAAGTAAGGGGGGAATGCGCTTTTGGCTGTTGGCTCTTAGCTCTTGGCTTGAATCGCGAGGAAATGATTGACCCAGATATATCCCGCCGGTCAGTGGTCAAATTGTTGGGGAGGAAGTGCGGGCGAGCCAAGAGCTAAAAGCCAAGAGCGATTTTCTCACTTCGAATTCGACGCCATTTTCTTAACCATGGCAAGAACCAGCTTGCGGTCGCTGTCGTTCAGGCTGGTCGAGTAGCGGCGGATCTGGCTGAGAAAGCGGACTTCGTCGTCGGAGAGTTGGGGCAGCCCCTTGGAGCCGTTGCTATGGCCGGGCTCGGCGAAAAACTGCGACAGCGGGAGTTCCATGGCGCCGGCGATTTTCGAGAGCGTGTCGAGCGAAGGAATGGTGTGGCCGTTTTCGACGCGCGACAGGTAGCAGCGCAGAAGGCCGGTTCGCTTTTCGATGTCGCCCTGGGACATACCTTTCTGCAGCCGGTAGTTGCGGATCGTCTCGCCTATGTTCATGGTGGGGAGCATGTCAGGATGGGCCATAGTAACCAGATCAGCACCGTCTGGCAAGTAGGAAATTTGTGCCATGCACCGTACATTCGTGCCATATGAAAATCGCATGGGATCGAACCGCAATTTGCGGGTGTGAGGCCTTAGCTTGTACGGCGTATAAGGAATGAATCCGCCCAAGCCGGGTCTGGCAGGGCCTTTCAAGCCATCCGATCGCGCGCGCTATTTCTTCAGGGTCAGGGCGAGGAAATCGATTGTGCGCCTCCACGCGTCGGCTGTGTCGGCGGCGCGGTAGCCGTCTTTGTTGTTGGGGTTTTCGAAGGCGTGTCCCGCGTCGTCATGAATCTTAACGTCAACCTTTTTGCCCAGCTGCTTCATGGACGCTTCAAACTTGTGCACGTCGTCCGGAGTGATGCCGTGATCCTGTGCGCCGAACAAGCCGAGGATGGGCGCGTTGATTTTCCTCAGCGCTTCGGTGTCGGTAGCTAGATGTCCGTAGTTGATGACGGTGGCGGCCAAGGTTGGTTCCTGCAGGGCCACGTCGAGCGAGTAGCCTCCGCCCATGCACCAGCCGATGGAGCCGATGCGATCTTTCTTGACGTTGGGCTGCGCTTGGAGGAATTCGAAGGCGGCGTGAAGGTCGCGTTTGGCGCGGTCTTCGGGAACGCCTCGCATGATTTCATGCGCCATGTCGGGAGTGGTTGCGACCCTGCCGCGATAGAGATCGACGGCCAGCGAGACATAGCCTTCGTCGGCCAGTTTCGAGGCTTGCTCTTTCACCCAGTCGTTCAAGCCCCAATATTCATGAATGACCACCATCGCGGGGAACGGTCCTTTTCCCGCAGGGGTATAGAGAATGCCTTGCACGGTCTCGTCGCCGCTTTTGTAGGAGACCGGCTTGGCATCTGCGGCGAAGGCGGAAGTGGCTGCGAACAGAGCAGCGAGCGCGAGCATCAGAATCTTCTTCACGGCTGAATCCCTTCCATTCTTGGTTAGCGGACGTGGTGGCGCAAGCGTCCGAGGGACTACAACTGCAGTTCCATATACATAGCGCCTGCGATTGGATTGGCCCGATAGGGTGCGATTTGCCGGAAGCCGAGTTTCCGGTACATGGCGACGGCATCTTTCATCACGGGCTCGACGGTGTCGAGACGCATGTGCCGATAGCCGATCTGGCGGGCTTCGGCGATGATCTGGTCCGCCAGTGCCCGGCCTAAACCTTTGCCGCGAAACTGTGGCCGCAGATAGAGGCGCTTCATTTCGCAGGTGCCGGGCTCGAGCTTGTGCAGAGCTACGCAGCCTGCTAGTTGGCCGTCGCACTCGGCCAATAGCAAGCGGCCTTCGGGAGGAGCGTAGTCGCCGGGGAGGCCGGCGAGTTCTTTATCGAAGTTTTGAAAGCAGAGGCTGAAGCCTAGGGAGTGCGCGTATTCTAGGAACAATTCGCGTGCTTGCGCGATCTGGGCGGAGGATTCGACCTGCATCGTGTGCAGCCCGGGATTCCGAGTGCTGGGCACAGTCAGCATAAGCACCGTCCGACGCAGAAATGGCCAGCCACTCCTTCCGGAGAGGCGAAATCCGCCGCAAAGGAAATCACAATTCCACCCAGACACCACGACAACGTGGCCGCCACGCTGCGAGTCGACTTATGACGCAAGATCAGTGCGAGAATGAACCACTCCACCATCCTTACTGGCGTGTAGATTGCGATGTATTTCCAGAGAAGATCGTACGGCTGTGCTGGGACAAGCAAGAATATGCTGATCCCCGCGACGACGCCGATTGCAAGGCGAACAATTCCAAACGCAGCGGCACGCACAGGACCTGCTGAGTCCGGCTGCCAGAGGCGCAGCCCCAGCCAGCACCAGGCCGAGTAGCAGGCCAACTTGACCAGAACATAAATGAGATATGCCATCTTCTATTCCGGGCTGCTGCCATGAGGCAGGCCCTCAGATTATCCCATTAGCATGCCGCCGTTTACGTTCAGGACGTGGCCGGTGATATAGGAGGCGTCGTCTGAGGCGAGAAACGCTACGGCGCTGGCTACGTCGTCGGGAGACCCGACCCGGCCCAGGGGGATCTGTTTGACGGCGGTCTGCTTGAATTCGTCGCTCAGGACGGCGGTCATGGCGGTTTCGATGAATCCGGGGGCGACGGCGTTACAAGTTATATTGCGGGAGCCGACTTCGCGGGCAATGGCCATGGTGAGGCCGATCAGTCCGGCTTTGGAGGCGGCGTAGTTGGCTTGTCCGGCCTGGCCCATCTGACCGAAGATGCTGGTGATGTTGATGATGCGTCCCCAACGCTGTTTGAGCATGGAGCTGATGACCGCCTGAATGCAGAGATAGGCGGAGGTGAGATTGGTTTGCAGGACGGCGTCCCAGTCAGCGCGTTTCATGCGCATGACCAGCTGGTCGCGGGTGATGCCGGCGTTGTTGACCAGGATGTCGATTTTGCCGAACTGGGCGATGGCGGCGTTCACAGTGGATTTGACCTGCTCTTCGTCGGCGACGTCGAGGGGGAAGGCGGTTGCTTTGCCACCCGCAGTGGTGATTTCGCTGACTAACTCGTTCAATTTTTCCTGGTTGCGCGCGGCGAGTGCGACCGTGGCACCGGCTTTGGCGAGGCGGAGGGCGCAGGTGCGTCCGATGCCTTGCGATGCGCCGGTGACCAAGGCCACTCGTCCTGAAACGGACATGAGAGTTCTCCCGGTTGACTGGTGGAATGACTGCGGTGGAACGCTGCATTATACGCGCGGCGAGCAGCGGGGAGAGAATCGAGTCGGGGAACTTCATTCCGGCTTTTGGCGCTGCGGAACTTTGTGGGAAGGAAAAGCCTTTAATCGCTGAGGACGCAGAGAAAAGCCGCGGAGTTCGCAAAGAAGATCCTGAGGTCCGAAGCGTGCAACGAATCGGATTGCTATTCCACAACGCCGCCGAGTAACATTCCAGCACTCATGCCTCAGACTGTGACTAACGTGGTGATGATGCCTGAACCCTCCAACAAGAATTCTTCCCCGGCTGACGTGGATTCTTCCGGCTCAGGTCACCGCTCGACGCAGAGGGCTTCGGCCGCCGAGCCTGACGCGCCGCTTGAGAAGACCTCGTCGAATGCGCCTTCGACGGACGTGTTCGCTGTTTTTGGGGTTGAGCCGGAGATTCAGGCTTATGCGATGGCCAAGTATTCGCGGTCGGCGCTTTCGATGAAGGAGTCGTTGCGGGAGATCAGCACGCAGAAGGCGGAGAAATTTCTTAACACGTTTTACTTTCAGTACGGGCATCGCTCGATTGCGGACCTGGCGCACATTGCGCTGGCGGTTGAGAGGCTGTCGATTCTGGCGGCGATCGAGGTGGCTGACGAGCAGCGCTGGGACGGGCAGGAGCGGTCGACGCGATATCAGGATTTCAAAAAGAGCGGTTATTACACGCCGGACTTTGGCGCGGACGATGAAGGGCGCAAACTCTATCGCGAGACTTTGGATTTCTTGTTTGCCGAGTACGAAGCGCTTTCGGCGCACATGACTGGGTACCTGATCAGCATCACGCCCAAGCCTGGCGACATGAAGCAGGAGGCGTATGAGCGGACGCTGAAGGCGCGGGCGTTTGATATCACACGGTATCTGTTGCCGCTGGCAACGAATACTTCGCTGGGGGAGATCGTCAACGCGCGGACGCTGGAGACGCAGGTGGCGCATCTGCTGTCGCATACGCATAAAGAGGTGCGGGTGCTGGGCGAGTCGCTGAAGAAGGCGGCGACCGGAGCAGCTTACAACGTCAATGCCGACTCTTTGCGCGGTCTGGTGGAGGAGATTCGCGCGGTGAATCCGGAACTGGGGGCGCGAGCCGAGCAGGAGTTACTGCGGGAAGTTCGCGTGGCGCCGACGCTGGTTAAGTATGCCGATCCGAATTCGTATGAGATGGAAACGCGGCGGGAGTTGCGGCAGGCGGCGCGGGAGTTGATGGCCGACGAGCCGCTGGCGCCGTCGAAGGCGATTGTGGATTTGCTCGATGAGGAGCCGCTGGAGGTGGAGATCGCGACCACTTTGCTCTACGAGCATTGCCACCATTCCTATCGCCAGATTCGCCAGGCGGTGCAGGTCGCGGGGGAACGACGGCGGCGGGAGATTATTGACCTGGGACTGCGGCATCGCGGCCGGCACGACGAGATGCTGCGCGGATTCCGCGCGGGACAGCAGTTTCGCTTCGACATTCTTATGGATACGGGCGGGTTCCGCGACATGCACCGGCACCGGCGGTGCATTCAGGTGATGCAGGGATTCACTACGCAGCATGGCTACGAAATGTTGCTCGACATGGAAGATGCGGGCGTGCGGGGACGCTTCGACGCGGCCATGCGCCGGGTGCAGGCCGCGGTGGAGAGCTTGGCTTCGCGCAAATCCCCGGAGGCGGAGGAGAATTCGCAGTACGCGATTCCGCTGGCGTTCCGCAAGCGGGCGCTGTTCAAGATGGATTTTGCGGAGGCGGTTTACATTTCCGAGTTGCGGACTACGCCGGCGGGGCATGTTTCTTATCGCAATGTGGCGTATGGAATGTATGAAGCCGTCGCGCGGAAGTATCCGGCGCTGGCTAAGTATTTCCGGGTGCACGATGTTACGGCGCCGGTGGATTTGCTGCAGAGGTAGATCGTGTGGCGCGGGCGCCCTCGCCCGCGAAATGCTGGGATCGACCTGAGAATCGGTAGTCGGGGTGCTGAAGTCCCTCCGGGATATCATTAACTTTGCGCGTGGTCTAGAGTTTCGCGGGCCGGGGCACCCGCGCCACACGAGCTTTTCCGCTCATTTCGGGACATTTCCACTGTTTATTATTTAGATTCGCCTTTTCTTCGCTTCGATCTGTATGTATAATCCGGCCAGATTAAGTTTGCACTCTTAAAGGAGCCACTCCCATGGCGGATGAACGGGGCAAGGCGATTGAACTGGCGGTTGCGCAGATTGAAAAGCAATTTGGCAAGGGCTCGATCATGCGGTTGGGGTCGAAGGAAGCGATCGTGCCTATCTCGGTGATCCCGACCGGGTCGATCTCATTTGACGCGGCTCTGGGCGTGGGCGGCTTTCCGCGCGGGCGCGTTGTCGAAGTCTTTGGGCCGGAGTCTTCAGGCAAGACCACCATCACGCTGCAAGTGATCGCCGAAGCGCAGAAAACCGGGGGTATGGCCGCGTTTGTAGACGCCGAGCATGCGCTTGATCCGGGCTATGCCAAGAAGTTGGGCGTCGACGTCGACAATCTGTTGGTTTCGCAGCCCGACTACGGCGAGCAAGCGCTCGAGATCACGGAAGCGCTGGTGCGCTCGAATGCCATCGACGTGTTGGTGGTGGATTCGGTGGCAGCGCTCGTGCCTAAGGCTGAGCTTGACGGCGAAATGGGGGACAGCCATATGGGGCTGCAGGCGCGGCTGATGTCGCAGGCGCTGCGCAAGCTGACGGGGACCGTGTCGAAGTCGAGAACGTGTCTGATCTTCATCAACCAGATCCGCGAAAAGATTGGAGTGATGTTTGGCAATCCGGAGACGACCACCGGCGGACGCGCGCTGAAGTTTTATTCGTCGGTGCGAGTCGACATTCGCCGCATTGCCGCGATCAAGGAAGGCGACGTCGTAACCGGCTCACGGACGAGGGTAAAGGTGGTGAAGAACAAGGTTGCGGCGCCGTTTCGCGAGGCGGAGTTCGACATCCTCTACGGAGAAGGCATTTCGCGCGAAGGCGACCTGCTCGACATTGCGGTCGTCAACAACATTCTTGAGAAGTCGGGCTCGTGGTTCAGCTACAAGGGTGAGCGCATTGGCCAGGGGCGCGAGAATGCCCGCCAGTTCCTGAAAGACAACAAGGACGTGATGGCAAAGCTGGACGCCGAGGTACGCAAGACGCTGGGATTGACTCAGGGCCCCGCGCAACCGGCGGCCGCGGCCTCTACGTCCGCCCAGACTGCAACGGCGTCGGGCGCTCGCGTTACCACCATGCCCACGGCGGCGGAGCCGGTTAAAGCGCCGATCGTAGCTGCAAGACGATAAGTTCGTTACCTCCGGGCGCGGCGCGTTTTCGTGCTGCGCCCGGGACTCTCTACATGGCTTCCGCGCGGCATTCCGACTCCGCGATTGCCATTGTTGCTCCTGCCCGCATAAAATCTTCTATTGCTTCACGGTTGCTCAGATCGCTACACCTGCAGCCTTTCTGTGAGGACGATTGAATAAGGGCATTGCTGTCTATCCCGGCTCGTTTGATCCGCCTACTAATGGGCACCTCGATCTGATTGAGCGGGGCAGCAAGATGTTTGAGGAGCTGGTGGTGGCGGTTCTGCGCAACTCGGAGAAGAGCCCGATGTTCAGCCTGGCCGAGCGACTGGAGATGCTGCGACAGCTCACGGCCGATTTGAGCAATGTTCGCATCGACACGTTCGACGGGCTGATGGTGGAATATGCCAAGTCGATTGACGCCATGTGCGTATTGCGGGGCATTCGTGCCATCAGCGACTACGAATACGAACTGCAGATGGCACTGATGAATCGCAAGCTGGAGCCTACGCTGGAAACGGTCTTCATGATGCCAGCGGTCAAGTATTCCTACGTAAGTTCGCGACTGGTGCGCGAGGTGGCGCAGGCGGGGGGGCCGGTGAAAGATCTGGTCCCTGAGGTAGTGGAGCAGAAGCTGCGGGAGAAACTGGATCCCGCATACAAATTGCGGGCACAATTGATCGAAGTTCCCAGGAAAAGGAAGAAGAAGGCATGACCACTGTAACGACCGAAGCGCTGAGACTCACGGAAAGAATCAATCGCATCGAACCCTCCGCCACGATGGCGGTGGTGGCCGAGGCGGACAAGTTACGGCAGCAAGGAATCGACGTGGTCGATTTCGGCGCGGGCGAGCCGCATTTCGCGACGCCGCAGCACATCAAAGACGCGGCCATTGCTGCCATTCAGGGGAACTTCACGAAATATACCGCCGTCGCCGGTACCGCGGAGTTGCGCGATGCGATCGCACAACGCCATAACATGGACTTCGATTCGGATTACCGGCGCGAGGAAGTGATTGCCTCGACCGGCGGCAAGCATGCGCTATTTAATGCGATTCAGGTTCTGGTGGATCACGGCGACGAGGTGATTTTGCCGGTGCCGTACTGGGTTTCGTTCAAAGACATTGTGCGCTATGCGGGCGGGAATTGCGTTCTGCTGGAATCGGACGAGGCGCAGGGGTTCCGCGTCACCGCAGAGATGGTGGCCAGCCTGATCACGCCGCGTACCAAGGCGATCATTCTCAACTCGCCGTCGAATCCTTCGGGCGCGGTGATGAGTCCGGAAGACATGACGGAGGTTGTTCGTCTGGCCCATCAGCGTGGGATTTGGGTGCTGTCGGATGAGTGTTACGTGTACTTGAATTATTCGGGGAAGAATTTTTCCGTGGGATCGCTGCGGGAATACAAAGAACGGATGGTGGTGCTGGGATCGCTTTCGAAGACTTATGCGATGACGGGATGGCGGCTGGGATACGCGCTTGCGCCGGCTGCCGTGGTGAGCGCAATGGCGAAGTTGCAGAGCCAGTCGACGTCGAATCCGACTTCCATCGTTCAGAAGGCGGCGGTGGCAGCGCTGAAGGGACCGCAGGAATGCGTGGAGCAGATGCGGTGCGAATATATCCAGCTTCGCGACCATGTGGTGAAGGGACTGCGCTCGATCCCAGGCGTGAAGTGCACATTGCCGGAGGGCGCGTTCTATGCGTATCCGAATATTTCGTCGTTTCTGGGGCAAGGAGGGCTGAAGTCGGCGTCGGACGTGGCTGGGCGGCTATTGCGCGAAGCCCACGTGGCCACGGTTCCGGGCGAGGGGTTCGGCACCGGCGAGCATATTCGCGTGTCGTATGCGACGTCGAAAGCTGAGTTGGATCGCGGCCTGGAGCGGATGCGGAAATTCTTCGGAGAGCTATAGGCAACGGGATATTGGATGATCAGGTTCGGCAGAGGCCGTTCCATTTGCGAGCGGTCTTTTTTGTTGGCGCAAGATTTGCATGGGAAATCTTTATCCATTGTTGATGCAACCGGCGTTTGATCCTCGCCCATGGGGCACGCTTGATTTGTCGCCGATTTATCCCAATCACAGATTCGAGGAAAAGATCGGCGAATCCTGGCTGACCGGGGACGAGTGCAAGGTGGCGAATGGGCCGCTCAAAGGGAAACCCCTCATACATCTGAGCGAGGAGTACGAGCGCGAATTGGTAGGCGAGGCGGCACGGGATCCGAAGAGGTTTCCGTTGCTGCTCAAGTTTCTTTTCCCGCACGAGAAGCTTTCCGTGCAAGTGCATCCCGACGATGAGCAAGCTGCGCGCGTTGGCCAACCGTGGGGCAAGACCGAGTGTTGGTATATTGCGCATGCGAAACCGGGAGCGCAAATTGCGTTGGGACTGAAACCGGGCGTTACGGCGCAGCAACTGGAAGAAGCGATTCACCAGAAGCGTGCGGAAGAAGTCCTCCACTGGATCAACGTTTACGCGGGCGACATGATCTATGTCGCCGGCGGCACGGTGCACACGCTGGGCCCAGGGTCGGTCGTGGTGGAGACGCAGCAGCAATCGGACACGACTTATCGCCTGTATGATTACGGGCGTCCGCGCGAGCTGCACCTGAAAAATGGCATGGCGGCAGTGAAGGAAAAAGTGAAATCGGGCAAGGTGGTTCGTCCGGCGCCTACGCAAGTTGCCGGCAGCAAGAATCGGCATGCGCCGCTGGTCGGGGCTCCTTATTTTGTTGTGGATATGTTCGAAGCGAAAGAACCGCTGGAACTGGCGACGCGGGATGACTCGGGGCGCAGTTCGGTGCAGATTCTGGTGGCGGTCGACGGCTGCGGAGTGATCGAGGCGGCTGGGATGGATCCGGTTACTCTGGCAAAGGGTGACGCGGTCGTGGTTCCGGCCTGTGTAGATAGATTTGGCGTGCGTCCGCAGTGGGCAATGGAGTTCTTGCGGGCCTATGTACCCGGCAAGCCACTGCCTGAGCCGGAAACGAGAATGTAGGGCGTCATTTCAGATTTCAGATTTGTGATCTCAGATTTTTGTGAAGCTTTAAGGGTCTCCAAACTCTGGCAGGGTGAAATCTCGCATCTAGAATGCCTAAACGAGTGGCTAAGAATTTGAATTTCTATCCTGTAATCCTGGCCGGAGGCCGTGGGACGCGCTTCTGGCCGCTGAGCCGGAAGAAGCGCGCCAAGCAATTACTTGCGCTCGACGGCACCCAGACTATGATTCAGCAGACTGTGACGCGTCTGTTGCCGCTGGCTCCGGCGAGAAAGTTCTGGATCATCACCAACGAAGATCTGCAGTCCGCCATTGCGAAGCAACTGCCGAAGCTGCCGAAGACGCAGTTGCTGGCTGAACCGGTGGGGCGGAATACGGCTCCGGCCATTGGACTGGCGGCGTTTCTGCTATTGACGGAGAATCCCCAGGCGGTGATTGGGATGTTCCCTTCCGATCATGTGATCGGCGATGAGAAACGTTATCGCGAGACTCTGGAGCGCGGGATCGAAATTGCGGCAGCGGGCGCGAATATTGTCGTGCTTGGCATCCGGCCGAATCGCGCGGAAACGGGGTACGGATATATTGAGGCTGGCGGCGCGTTTCAGGGAGAAGCCCTGCGCGTGCGCCGGTTCACCGAGAAACCCGATGCGAACAAGGCTGCGGAATTTGTCGCGGCTGGAAATTATTTCTGGAACAGCGGAATGTTTTTGTGGAGTGCGCGTACGCTGGCCGAGGCGTTGCGGGAGCATCTGCCGAGAACCGCGCCGTTGCTGGAAGAGATCGCTGCGGCGTTCGGAACGCGCAAATTTGCCGCTACCTTTCGACGGCTGTATCCCAAGTGCGAGAACATCAGCGTGGACTACGCAGTGCTGGAACCGCGGTCCGCCAAGGGGGAAGAGGCCGGAAACATTTTCTGTCTGCCGGCGGATTTTGGGTGGAACGATCTGGGTTCGTGGACGGCGCTGCATGAACATCACAATGCCAAGAGCAGTCCGCTGGAAGGGAATCTGGTGGCGGGTTCTGGCGTGTTTCTGTTGAATGCGCGGGGCAACTATATTCATTCTCCGGGGAAATTTGTGGCGGCGGTGGGAGTCAGCGATCTGGTGGTGGTGGAAACTCCGGATGCTTTGCTGATCACGACACGGCAGCATGCGCAGGATGTCGGCAAGGTTGTGAAGTATCTGGACGAGAAGAAGCTGCATAAACTGGTGTAGAAAGAAGCAGTGGCTAGTGATTAGTGGTCAGTGGCCAGTAAGAATCGACCATGGCGCAAGAGATCAAATTCGGCACGGACGGCTGGCGTGGGATCATCGCTGATGATTTCACGTTCGAGAACGTGCGGCGGGTGGGGGGCGCGATCGCTTCTTACGTGCTGAAATATGAAGAGGCGCGGCGCGGCGTGTTCGTGGGATATGACGCGCGTTTTGCCTCGCCTCGGGCAGCGCAAATCGTGGCCGAAGTCATCGCCGGCGCCGGAATTCCTGTGAAGTTGGCAAATGATTACACGCCTACGCCCGCGGTTTCTTACGCGGTGAAACATCAAGGCGCGGCGGGCGGAGTGATGGTGACATCGAGCCACAATCCGTGGAACTGGAATGGGGTGAAGTTCAAGGGCAAGTTTGGCGGGTCGGCTACGCCCGCGATCATGAAGAGGATTGAGGAGGAACTTGCCGCAGGCACGATGCCGAAGGCCATTAAAGCTGCGTTGGAGGAAGTCGATCTCAAGAAGGACTACGTCGCTGCCGTGTGCCGTTTCGCCGACATGGATCTCATCGCGAAAACGAAATTTAAGTTTGCCGTGGACGCGATGTATGGCTCTGGGCGCGGGGTTCTAACTGGAATATTTGCCGAGCGCGGAGTGCAGTATGTGGCAATTCGTCAGGAACTGAATCCGCTATTTCCTGGAATCAATCCTGAGCCGATTGAACCGCATACTGCGATGCTGCAGCAAACGGTGGTCCGGGAGAAGTGCGATGCGGGTCTGGCGACGGACGGGGACGCGGACCGCATTGGCGCGGTGGCCGAGGATGGCAGCTTTGTAGATTCGCACAAGATCTTCTGCGTATTGCTGCGCTGGCTGCTGGAGCGCAAGAAATGGCAGGGCGACGTGGTACGCGCGTTCAATACGACGCGCATGCTCGATCGCATCGTCGCAAAATATGGACGCAAGCTGCACGAGACTTCCATCGGGTTTAAGTACATTGCGGATCTGATGATGGAGAGTGAGATTCTCATTGGCGGAGAAGAGTCGGGCGGCATTGGGTATTCGCGCTTTCTGCCGGAGCGCGATGGTGTGCTGAACTGTCTGCTGTTGGCCAACGTGATGGCGGAAGAGGGCAAGCCGTTGGGACAGTTGGTCGCGGATTTGCAGCGCGAGTTTGGGCCGCATTATTACGGACGGTGCGACCTGCACATTCCCGAAGAGATGAAGCAGAATGCGATTCAGCGTGCGCGCGCGGAGGGTACGCAGGCTCTGGGCCGTTATCGAGTGCTTAAAAAAGAGCATATGGACGGAGTCAAGTTGTTTCTTGATGCTCCCACCAACGGGAATGGAGCGGAGGCGTGGGTGTTATTCCGTGCGTCCGGGACAGAGCCCCTGTTGCGGATTTACACCGAGGCGTCTTCGCCGGAGTTGGTGGGCGAACTGCTGACTGTGGGCGAGGGGTTCGTGAGGAGCAGTGGTTAGTGACTTCCAGTGGTTAATACTGGCAGCGATTTCAGCTACGAGACATCATGGCAGACGATCCCAATCCGGTGCAGGCTGATTCGCCCGAGGCGCGCCGCTACAATCGTATCCGGCGGTGGCTGGGGATCGCCGACTTCGTCCTTGGGCTTGCGTTTCTGATTGTTCTGTTGGTGACGCGATGGTCGGGTTGGTTGCGCGACCTGGCTTACCGTTTGGGATTTCAGAATTATTCTTTGTCGCTCTTTATGTATCTGCTGTTGTTGCTTGTGATCAGCAAAGCGTTGGGCCTTGGGCTCGACTACTATGGGTTTTCGCTGGAGCGGAGATTCAAGCTATCGACGCAGAGATTCCGCTCGTGGATCTGGGATGAGGCAAAGGGATTTTTGGTCGGACTGGTGTTGGGGACCGTGGTGGTAGAAGTGCTGTACTTCACTCTCCGGCAATGGCCGCAGCATTGGTGGGTCCTGGCCTGGGCGCTGTTCATGGGACTGTTCATCGTTCTGGCTCAGCTGGCGCCGGTGGTGCTCTTTCCCATTTTTTATAAGTTTGAACCGCTCGATAACGAGGACCTGCGGCGAAGGTTAGTGGTGCTTAGCGAGCGCGCCGGGACGCGGGTGCGCGGCGTATACCGCTGGAAGCTTTCGGAAAAGAGCAAGAAGGCAAACGCGGCTCTAACCGGGCTGGGCGCGACCCGGCGCATCATTCTAGCCGACACGCTGCTCGACAACTACACGCCGGAAGAGATCGAGGCGGTGCTGGCCCATGAGCTAGGGCACCATGTGCATCGCCATATTCTAAAGAGTATTTTCGTGCAGGCCGCGATCACGCTGTTCGGTTTCTGGGCGGCGAACTGGACGCTACACTACGCGGTGGATCAGCACATGTTCGAGGAGCTTTCGGATTTTGCCAATCTGCCGCTGCTGGCGCTGGTTTCCGTGGTGCTTTCATTCGTGCTGATGCCCGCGCTGAATGCATATTCGCGCTTCAATGAACGGCAGGCGGACCGTTATGCCTTCGAATCCATCGCCAGCGTTGAGCCCTTCATTTCTTCTATGAATAAGCTGGCGGAGCAGAACCTGGCGGAGCGAACTCCCTCGAAGTGGGTGGAATGGTTCTTCCATTCGCATCCTGCGATCTCGAGGCGCTTGGCCGCTGCAAGGGAATGGGGCCGAATGCAGGACGTGAATCCTTAAGAGTGAAACTCTGGGGTCAGCGTTTTCGCAGGATCTCGATTACGCGCTGCAAGTCTTCTTCCGTATCGACTCCTACGCCGTCATGAGGCGTCTGGCCAACATAGATCGGGATGCCGTTTTCCAGAAAGCGCAATTGCTCCAGGCGTTCACCCTTCTCGAGCGACGACTCCGGCAGGGTTACGAATCGATCGAGCGCGGGTTTGCGATAGGCGTAGAGGCCGAGGTGCTTGAAGTAACGGGGGCGTGTGCTGTCGCGATCGAAAGGTATGGTGGCGCGGGAAAAATAAAGCGCGTGTCCGGTGAGATCCGTCACGACCTTTACTGCATTTGGGTTCGGGATGTCGACTTCGGAGGCGGGAGTCATGAGAGTCCCAACCTGAGCTACAGAATTTTCCATGACTTGCAGTAAGGTCGCAATTTGTTCCGGGCGCGTGAGAGGCTCATCGCCCTGGACGTTGATGTAGACGTCGGCTGCTTCGCGATTGGAGACTTCGTGCACGCGCTCGGTGCCGCTGCGGTGTGCGGGCGAAGTCATCTGCGATTTCCAACTGTTTTCGTGGCAGAGGCGCATGATTTCCTCCGAGTCAGTGGCGATAATGACATCGGAGAGCAAGGGCGAAGAGCGCACGGCTTCGTACACGACGCCGATCAGGGGCTTGCCCGCAATCTCGCGCAGCATTTTGCGCGGCAGACGCGTGGAAGCCAAACGGGCAGGGATGACGGCGATCGCTTTCATGGCTTTCCGGTCATTCTGATTCGTGTCATTGTGAATTGAGATCGAGAGTCACCGAGAGTATATCGACGGCGGCGTGTCTGCGTTTGACCTATTTCGCGGGCGCTCTTAGAATCAGAAATTGGATGTAACGGTCCGCGGTACGTTATTTCCATGCTGCGAGTGCCGGGCTGTGCCGGCAGCAAGGTTCCTTTCGCGCATCCGTGGCGGCGTAGCTCAGGTGGTTAGAGCGACGGTCTCATAATCCGTAGGTCGTAGGTTCGAGTCCTACCGCCGCCACCAGATTCCCTTCATACTCTGCTGGCGTTTCTGGATCACTGACGCACATGATTCGCCTGTGTTGTGTTGTCCGGTAGTGGACAGGTGGGTCCGACACTGGACAACGGCTGTGCCTTGATCGTGCAGCCACTCAGGCTTATCTCACGTTGCTTCAGTCACTTAGATTCTTCTGCGATGTGGAGGACGAGTTGCCACGACTAATTCGATGGACACACCGCAATGGACATAGCCCGCCCAGAATTCAAGCGTCAGAAACTGCGCCGCCAGATCATCCTGGCCGTAGTCGCAATCGTAGTTATTGTGGCGGCGACAGTTGGAATCTCTCGACTGAGGCCGGCAGCGCCTTCGGTCGAGCGAGGAACGGTGTGGACTGACACGGTGAAACATGGGTCCATGCTGCGGCAAGTGCGAGGGCCGGGGTCGCTCGTCCCCGCCCAGGAAGCGGTTCGTCAGATTCCCGCCGAAACTGAAGCTACTGTGGTGCGCATTCGCATGCTGCCCGGTTCGCAGGTGAAGGCGGACGCCATTCTTCTGGAGATGAGCAATCCCCAAGTGGAACAAGCAGCCGTGGACGCGCAACTGCAATTGAAGGCGGCGGAAGCCGAGTACCAGAGCCTGCGGGTGAAGCTCGACAGCGATCTGATGACCCAAAAAGCGGGCGCCGCCACCGTGACCGCGGACTACGGCCAGGCACAACGACAGGCGGACACGGACAAGGCGCTCTTCGACCTCGGCGTGATCTCCGGGCTGGCCTATAAGGCGTCCAAGGGCAAGGCCGACGAACTCACGACGAGAAACGATCTTGAGGAACAGAGACTGGCGATCAATAAGAAGGCCATCGAGACTCAACTGGCGCAAGAACAGGCCAAGGTCGACCAGGCACGGACACTGGCAGAGTTGAAGAAGAAGCAACTGGAGGCGCTGAAGGTCCGTGCGGGGATCGACGGGGTGCTCGTTGATCTGCCTCTACAGGTCGGGCAACACGTGCAGCCGGGAGCGATGCTCGCAAAAGTGGTCGAGCCGAATCATCTGATGGCAACGTTGAAGATCGCCGAAACCCAGGCGCGAGATGTGCAGTTTGGGGAACCAGCGGCGATCGCGGGTCGACCCGGCCGTGCAAAACGGAACTGTGACTGTCGACGTCAAACTAACAAGCGACCTGCCCAGGGGGGCACGTCCGGACTTGAGCGTGGATGGAACTATCGACCTGGAGCGACTGGACAACATTCTTTATGTGGGGCGTCCGGCATTTGGACAGGAGAACAGCACCATCAGTTTGTTCAAGCTGGATGCGGATAACAAAGAAGCGGTACGCGTGCCGGTAAAAGTTGGACGCGAGTCGGTGAATTCAATTCAGATTTTCGAAGGGCTTCACGAAGGTGACACCGTCATTCTTTCCGACATGTCGCGTTGGGATAAGACGGACCGCATCCGTCTGGAGTAAGGGACGAAACCAAGCTACGAAACCAAGAGCTACGAAATTCCTAACATCGAGGATGAAGCTATGACAGAAGCCGGGCAGCCGTTGATCCAGATTCAGGAGATGACGAAGGTCTTCTACACCGACGAGATCGAGACGCATGCGCTCTCGGGAGTTCACCTGTCGATTGGCAAAGGGGAGTACGTGGCCATGTCGGGGCCGTCGGGTTGCGGCAAGTCCACGCTGCTGTCGATTATCGGATTGCTCGATACTCCGACCGCGGGCAGCTACTCGCTGAACGGGAAGTCGGTGGAGAACCTCGATTTTGCCGAGCGCTCGCGCATCCGCAACCAGGAGATCGGATTCATCTTCCAGAGCTTCAACCTGATTGGCGATCTGACGGTTTACGAAAACGTCGAACTGCCGCTCACCTACCGTCAGCGAATGACTGCGCCCGAAAGAAAGAAGCGCGTTATGGAAGCGCTCGAACGGGTAGGCATGGCGCACCGTGTTCGGCACTATCCTTCGCAACTCTCGGGCGGTCAGCAGCAGCGTGTTGCCGTGGCGCGCGCTCTCGGGGGGAAGCCTTCCATCCTTTTGGCGGACGAGCCGACAGGAAATCTGGATTCACGCAATGGTGAGGCGGTGATGGAGTTGCTGCAGAATCTGCACCGCGAAGGCGCGACCATCTGCATGGTGACCCACGATCCGCGCTTCGCTAAACACGCGCAACGCGAAGTGCATTTGTTCGACGGCAAAGTAGTTGCGGAAGAAGAACTGCAGAAGTTGATGGCGGACGTGCACGCATGATGGAGTGGCTCCATACTGGGTTGTCTCTTACCGGGTTGCTGCAGGACGTTCGGTACGGGCTGCGACAGTTGCGCAAGAGCCCCGGGTTCACAACGGCGGCTGTAGTTACCCTAGCCCTCGGCATCGGCGCTACCACCGCAATCTTCAGTCTAGTCGACGGCCTGATGTTGAAGCCTCTTTCCTTTCCCAACGCAGATCGGCTGGCACGGATTGAGTCGGTACTGGTTAGTACCGGAGATGGCGGGGTTGCGTCCTATCCTGATTTTGTCGATTGGCGGGCGGAAAACCACAGCTTCGAGGGAATGGGCGTCTTCGAGACGAAGGACTTCACTCTCGCCGGCCGACGCGAGTCGCTGCATTTGCAGGGGGCGGTGGTCTCGGCTCAGCTTTTTTCGTTGCTGGGCGTGACTCCGGCGTTCGGTCGAACGTTCCTTTCGGAGGAAGACAGTCCGGTAGCGACGAACGGAACCGACTCAGTGATTCTGAGCTATGGGCTGTGGCAACGGGAATTCGGTTCCGACGCGTCGATTCTGGGTCGAGCTATTCGACTCGACGGCCAACCGTTCACCGTGGTCGGAGTTATGCGGCCATCATTCCAATTTCCGGTCCGGGCGGAATCGGTCGAGCTTTGGACAACCATCGCGATTGACGCCCACGGTGGTGTGAACGCGACGACTGCAAACCGCGGCGCACACTACCTCGATGTGATTGGCCTGCTGAAGCAAGGAGTCTCGCTTCGACAGGCGCAAACCGAGATGGTCACGGTTGCAAGTGGGCTGAACCATCAACACCCAGAAGTGAAGCCGCGCACGGTCCGGATTCTGCCTGAGACGCAGGCGCTGATTGGTCCCCTCCGCGCTCCGCTCTCGGTGTTGCTGGGGGCGGTCCTTTGCGTTCTGCTGCTGGTGTGCGCCAATTTGGCGAACCTGCAACTGGCGCGGGCCACGAGCCGGCAAAAGGAAATGGCGGTCCGGGCTGCGCTGGGCGCCAGCCGCCGGCGGGTGGTTTGCCAGTTGATCACGGAGAGTGTGACGCTCGGGCTGATGGGAGGCTCACTTGGACTGGGACTAGCGCTGCAATCGGTCCAGATCCTGGTACGGCTGCTGCCGGTCGAGGTTCCGCGTCTCAACGCTATTGGCCTAGACGCTCGCCTGCTGGGCTTCACTTTTCTGATCTCGGTGCTGGCGGGAGTCTTGTTCGGGATCGCTCCGGCGTTGCGGGTTTCGAAGATCGGCCTTACCGAATCGTTAATGGAACGTGGGCAAGGATCTGGCAGCGACGCAAAAAGATACGGCGGGCTGCGCAACGTGCTTGTCGTGAGCGAGGTCGCGCTGGCCGCGGTGTTGCTGCCCGGCGCGGCGTTATTGATTCAGAGCTTTCTGCACCTCACGCAGGTTGATCCGGGATTCGATCCGCATCATGTCTTGGCGTTTCAGTTGGATTCATCCCCGACATTCCTGCATGACGTGGTGACGCAGATGAGTGCGCAGCCGGGTGTCAGTTCGGCGAGTGCGGTGGCATCGCTTCCGCTGACGGGAGACAACATCCGCTGCAGTATTGAGATTGAGGGACAGCCCACCCCGATTGGATCGCGCCCCTCGAGTGACTTCAACGCGATCGAGCCGAACTATCTTCGTACCTTGGGGATCGCTCTGGTTGCGGGCCGTGATTTCACGGAACGCGATGACTTGAACTCGACGCCGGTGGCAATCATCAACCGCACATTGGCCAGGCGATTCTTCCCCAACCAAGACCCGATTGGGAAGCACATCCGGCCGGGCATCGGTGCGGGCGGTAACGCAGGCGAACCGCCAATGCGCGAAATCGTGGGCGTGGTCGGCGATGTGAAGCAAGGCTCACTCGGCGTGGAACCTGCTCCCGAGGTGTATACACCCTCTGAGCAGAATTCATTTGGAAGCATGTTTGTGGTGGTTCGCACGGCGATCGATCCGCGGACGATGGTCGAGCAGGCGCGCCGCCAAGTGGCCTCGCTGGATAAGAACGTACCGGTCTATCACGTCGAGACGCTCGACGGTTATTTTGCGCAGGCGGTGGCAGTACCGCAATTCGTCGCTTTACTCGTCAGCAGTTTTGCCGGGTTTGCCATGCTGCTGGCCACAGTTGGAGTGTACGGCGTGATGTCCTACGTGGTGGCGCAGCGGACGCACGAAATTGGGGTGCGCATGGCGTTGGGCGCGAAGCCGAGCGATGTGCTGCGGCTTGTCGTGGGGCAAGGATTCCAGCCGACGCTAATCGGGCTCGTGATTGGCGTGAGCGGCGCTTTCGGGCTCGCGCGCTTGTTGTCGACGTTGCTTTACGGGATTAAGTCGACCGACCCGCTGACATTCATCGTTGTTCCGCTGATGCTGACGGTCGCCGCGCTGATCGCGAGCTACATTCCAGCACGGCGCGCGGCGAGGGTCGATCCCATGGTGGCGCTGCGGTACGAGTAGGGAATGAACGGAGGTAAAGAAAATGAGCGGATTTCTTCAGGACCTTCGCTACGCGCTGCGCCAAATGCGCAAGAGCCCGGGCTTTTTCTCGGTCATCGTGTTGACTCTTGGACTCGGCATCGGAGCGAACACCGCCATTTTCAGCATGGTGGACTGGCTGGTTTTGCGGTCGCTGCCCATCAGGGATCCGCGGGAGATGCATTTTCTGGCCTTTTCCCGGCCAGACGAAAATTCCGAGATTGAATTTTCATATCCTGAGTTTACGGAAATTAAAAAGCAAACCACGGACGTCTTTTCGGGCACAACGCCCTTCATTTTTGGCGGTCTGGCAGGCGCGCAAAACTCGCAAAGTGGCCTGACCGCAGACGGTACAACCAAACCGGTCCAGACGGCTTACGTGGGCGGCGATTTCTTCTCGCTGATGGGCATTACTCCGGCCGCAGGACGCTTCATTTTGAGCACGGAAGGCAAGGCCGCGGGTGCGGACCCGGTCGTGGTTCTGAGTTACAACTATTGGCAGACTCGCTTCGGCGGTGACCCCGCAACGGTCGGGAAAGCAGTTTCTCTTAACGGCCATCCCGTCACCGTCATTGGAATTGCGCCGAAAGGTTTTCTCGGGCCTATGCCGGTGCTCGAGGTCCAGGCTTATCTTCCTCTGAGCATGTATGTAGTCGAGCGGGCAGTTAAAGACGACTTTCTGGCTGATGCCAAGCCTCGCAGCATGCTGGCTTTTGTCCGGGTGAAGCCAGGCGCCGACATGAAGCAAGTGCAGTCTGAGATGGCGGTCGTAGGGCAGCGCCTGCTGAAGCAATATCCCAGAGATCGGGGGATTGGCGAATTGAGCGCGCCTCAATTGCGGCCGCCCGGGGTCATGGGAGGGACGAATCGTTTTCCCAAGCTGGCTGCCTTATTCCTGACTCTAGCTGCGCTGGTTCTAGCTCTCGCTTGCGTGAACGTCGCCAACCTTTTTCTTGTGCGCGCTGGGGCACGCCAGCGTGAGATGGCGGTTCGCGCTGCGCTGGGCGCCGGGAACGGCCGGTTGGTTCGCCAACTGCTCACTGAGAGTCTGGTTGTAGCGGCTCTCGGTTGCGGCGTGGGAGTTCTGCTCGGCGTGGGCGGTACTCGATTATTCGACTTTGTCTCCTTGCAAAGCGAACTGCCGATCGTCTTTGATTTCACTTTTAACTGGCGTGTTTTCGTCTACGCCCTGGCAGTGGCGGTGGTCACTGCCATGATCGTTGTTGTCGTGCCTGCGGGCCGCGTCCGGCGTGGCAACTTGCGGGAAGTGCTGCACGAAGGTGGACGCACTTCGACCGGTGGACGCCAGCGTTTGCGCGGCATCCTGGTCGCCGTCCAGGTGGGCGGATCGCTGACCTTGCTGATCGTTGCGGGACTATTTGTGCGCAGTCTGCGCGGTGTTCAGAACAGTGATTTGGGTTTCGATGCCCAGCATCTCCTTAACTTGACGCTCGACCCAAATGAGCTCGGCTATACGGAAGCTCAGGGGCGGGCATTCTATCGCGCGATGTTGGATCGTACCCGCGCACTGCCCGGAGTCCAGTCTGCCAGCCTCGCCTCGGTGGTTCCGCTGAGCGACTCCGTGCAGGGCAGCGACCTGGCGATTCCAGGATACGTAACATCCCCAGACCAGCAGGCGCCTCACGCCGAAACCGATGCCGTTTCCCCGGACTATTTCGCAACCATGCGCATCACGCTGAAGCGCGGACGCGACTTCAACGATGCGGATAACGAAAAGGCGCCCCACGTCGCCGTCATCAACCAGGCCATGGCGGATCGCTATTGGCCGGGCCAGGATGCGCTAGGCAAGTCTTTCGCGCTGACTTCTGATCCGAAGCGTTCTGCGACGATTGTGGGAGTCGTGCAGAATAGCCGAATGAACCAGTTGTATGGGCCGTTCGCGCCGGTCTTCTATCTGCCGGTCGCGCAGACGTACGTTTCGACGGAGACGCTGCAGATACGCTCGGAACGGAGTCTGCAGGAGACGGTCGCCGAGGTAAGAGGAATCGCGCAATCACTTGCGCCGGCGATTCCAGTCTACGGCGTGCGCACTATGACAGAGGCCCTTCACGGAGGCAACGGCCTGTTGTTCTTCGAAATCGGAGCGAGCCTGGCGGCAGCGTTGGGATTGCTTGGGCTGATTCTTGCAATCGTCGGTGTGTACGGCGTGATGTCCTACGCCATCAGCCAGCGCACTCAGGAAATTGGTATTCGCATCGCGCTGGGGGCTCAACGGCGAGACATTTTCAAAATCATCGGACGCCAGGGCCTGCTGATTGTTGCATCCGGCTTGACCGTTGGCGTACTCGCGGCCCTTGCCGTCGGCCGCATGGTCAGCGATTTTCTGGTGGGGGTTGCTCCGAGTGATCCGATCACCTATGTGGGAGTTTCAATCCTGCTGGCCGCTGTTGCCGGCGTGGCGACCTATGTACCCACACGGCGGGCAACCAGAGTCGATCCCATGGTGGCGCTGCGGTACGAGTAGGGAATGAACGGAGGTAAAGAAAATGAGCGGATTTCTTCAGGACCTTCGCTACGCGTTTCGCCAAATCCGAAAATCGCCGGGATTCACGCTTACGGCCTTGCTCTCCCTTACTCTGGGTATCGGCGCGACCACTGCGATCTTCAGCGTGGTGTACGGAGTGTTGCTCGATCCTTATCCCTATAAGGATGCGGACCGCATGGTGCACGTCGAACTAAGGGACAAGAGCGGCCGGGGACCGCTGCTCTTCGTCAATGGGGCTGAGTCTCAGGAACTTCGCGCCGCGCCTTCCATCGACGACATCTTCCTGCAGCATCAGCAAGAGGAAACCCTGACGGGTGGACAATTTCCCATTTCCGTCGAAGTGGGCAAATACTCTCCGAATTTGTTTACGTATATGGGCGTGCCTCCGGCGTTAGGAAGACAGTTCACGTCGGCCGATACGCCCGGAGGCAAAGCGTCTCCAGTCGCCGTGTTGAGTTACTTGTTCTGGCAGCGGCAGTTCGGCGGAAAGCGCGACGTGATTGGTCAGAACATCGAACTTGACCACGATCTCTATTCCGTCATTGGCGTGGCGGCACCACGGTTCACCTGGGGCGATACGGACGTGTATGTGCCGGCGATGCCGAACGCCGATCCGCATGATTACTGGATGGCGTTCATCAAGCTGAAACCTGGTGGGCAGCATCCAGCCGTCGCGGCGGAATTACAGGTTCTGGTGGATCGCTTTGTGAGAGACGATCCAAGGGATTTTCGACGGGATCGGAAGATTGCAATCGTCACTTTGAACGAAGAGGTGTTAGGACGTTTCTCTGGGACGCTGGTGCTTTTGTTCGGGGCGGTGGTCGCGCTACTGGTGATTGGCTGCGCCAACGTTTCGATTCTGCTGTTGGCGCGAGGCATCGCTCGGCAGCATGAACTGGCCGTCCGCGCGTCGATTGGGGCGAGCCGCGGACGATTGGTCCGGCAGTTATTGACCGAAGCCGTTCTGCTTTCGCTCGCGGGCGCGGCGCTTGGCGTGCTGGCAGCCTACAGTTGGGTCGGGAAGCTCTCTGCCATGCTGCCGCTCTATTCATTCCCGCACGAAGCGGCAATTCGCGTCAACGGAGCTGTGCTCGTGTTCAGCGTTGCCGTTGCGGTGCTTACCGGGATCCTGTTTGGGGTATCGCCGGCGTGGCAGCTTTCACGGCCGCCGATTAGTGAGCTGATCCAGGCAAACAGCACGAAAGTTACGGGCAACACGCGTAGCCGCAATACTCACCGGCTTCTGATTGCCGGGCAGGTGGCGCTCACGCTGCTGCTGATGGCCGGCGCCGGAGCCGCAACCAAAGCGTTTCTCGCTCTGACGCACACTCCTTTGGGATTCGAGCCTGATCGCATCTTTGCCTTGAGCATTGCGATGCCCAAGGGCGCATATCCAACATGGCAGGCGCGACTGAACGCCAACGAAGGGGTTCGGCAGGCGATCGCCGAGACGCCGGGCGTGGAGAGTGCCAGTGTTTCGACGACGTGGTTTCCGCCCTTTGGAGGATTCCGGGCGAAGATTGATATTCGCAGTCAACCGTCGTTGACCGGTGCGGAAGCAATGTTGGCGCTGGTGAGCCCGTACGAGTTTGCCACGCTCCGCATTCCGCTGATGACAGGGCGAATCTTCAACGATGCGGAAGTGGGGCGCGCAGCTCATCTGGCGTTGGTCAACCAGGCGTTCGTGAAACAGTTCCTTGCTGGCGGTAATGCGATTGGGCAGGGCGTTCGCAGCTCAATGCTGAGAGTCGAGCGTCCCGACCTGCTGCTGACGCAAGCGCCGGACGATTGGCTGGAGGTGATCGGAGTTGTAGGGGACGTCTTGAATGATGGACTGGATCATCCCGTAAAGCCGACAGTTTTTCTTCCCTACAGTTTCATTCTGCCGCCCGACGAATCATTGCTGGTGCGCTCCGCGGGAAGTCCGGATGTGGCGATCCAGGCGGTGAAACGGCGGCTGCGCCAGCTGAATCCTGACATGGTAGTGGGGCAGGATCACACTCTGCTCTGGGCATTGGAAACACAGGGATGGGGACAGGGGCGATTCATTGCAACCCTGTTTTCACTCTTTGCAGTTCTTGCGCTCGCACTGGCCGCGACGGGACTCTACAGCGTGGTCTCATTCGGCGTGACTCAGCGTACGCAGGAGGTTGGCATCAGGATGGCGTTGGGTGCGCCGCGAGCCAGCATTTTGCGATTGGTGATCAGTTCCACGGCCTTGATGCTGGCCACGGGCGTCGTGGTTGGACTCGGGCTGAGTCTGGCTCTTGGTGGCATTGTCGGATCGTGGGCGGGCGGGAGTCCGCGCGATCCGCTGACCTTGCTGGGGGCGGCACTCGTTCTGATGCTGGTGTCGGCGATTGCCTGCATTGGGCCAGCGTGGCGTGCCGCGTCGGTCGATCCCATGGTGGCGCTGAGATACGAATGAGGAGCGGAGAATCACTATGGCGGGACTAATGGGCGGAATACCGCAGGATTTTCGTTTTGCGCTTCGGCAACTGCGCAAGAGCCCTGGATTCACTTTGGTCGCGGTCCTGACTTTGGCGCTGGGCATCGGCGCCAACACGACCATCTTCAGCGTGATGAACGCGGCTCTTCTCAAGCCTATTTCGTTTCCCGAACCGAACCGGCTGGTACTGGTGTGGCAAACGTTCGGAAAGAATTCGGACAACTACAACATTATTTCCGCGCCCAACTACTGGGATTTCGAGCGGCAGAACCGCGCGTTTGAGGGCATGGCCCTGTTCGACTCGGCGGGTCGGGGCTACAACTTGTCCGATGGTGGAAGCGGCCGCGAACCGGAGCAGGTCTCTGGGCTGCGCGTGTCGGCGAGTTTTTTCCCTGTGCTGGGGGTGCAGCCTTTTCTCGGCCGCACTTTTCTTAAAGAGGAGGAAATCCGCGGCAAGGATCATGAAGTGATCCTGAGTTATGGGTTATGGCAACGCCGGTACAGCGCGGATCGCGCGCTGGTCGGTAAGACCATCAAAG
>WNGK01000646.1_pt1 | contig 35780 bp, 26 predicted proteins | sample 5400601 | NCBI WGS metagenome assembly WNGK01 (sample SAMN13153376, study PRJNA577476) | soil metagenome | isolation source: 60 cm soil or saprolite under Garry oak tree replicate 1 | place: USA:California | collected 2016-06-15 | reverse complement strand
ATGATCGTCCGGGATTGTGAATCCATCCGCAGGAGTCAGTTTGTTGCTGGTGTAAAGCGGCGGTGTATGGCAACCCGCGCATCCTTCGCGCTGAAACACTTTCTGTCCGCGCCTGGCTAGAGCATCAAACTTGTTCGGATTCGGCGGAGGCTTGAGCGAATAGATATACAGCGCCAGCGCATAAAGCTGCTCGTCGCTGTAACGCGACAGCATGGTTGGATCCGGCAACTCGCGGAAATCTTTTCCGCCCGGGATGAACTCGCCATAGCGGCCAAGCAGTTGAGTATCCTGATTGAGCGCCGCGTAGCGCATCAAGTCTCCGATTGAGCGTTGGCGCACCAGCCCGGTGCGATCGAGATAGCGGCGATCTTTGACTCCGATCAAATCCGCGACCACCACGCCGTAGCGGACACTCGACCCTTCGCGCACAATCACTCCGGGCGGCACAGCCTCCAAAGCCGCCAAGGTCTCGTCGAGAGACGTGAATTGCTCCGCCGGGTCCGGCTGCATCCACGGAGCCCCGTGACGCACCGTTTCCGAGTGGTGCATCTCCGCAAGCATTGCTTGCTTCTCTTGATCATCGGCTTGGGCCGCGCGCCTTCTACCCCGAAAAGCAACGAGTTGGACATTGGGAAAGTTTCCCTGAGCGCCGCTTACGACCGAGCCGTCGGGTAATACCCGTGTATGGCACTCCGCGCAAGAGGTAGCTCCCACTTCGACAGCACCCTTTTTCCTGATCACATAACGTCTGAATGGAACGGTGCCGTTCTTTGCAACCGGCACCGTGGTCTGTTCGTAGAATCTTGAATCGAGAAAGGGCGAACTCGACGCGTCCTGGTAAACAATCGGTGCATTGAAGACAAGTTCACCCGCGCGAATCCAATCCGACTCAGTCTTCAACTTGGCAGCATCGAAGACGAATTCCGGCTCTTGCTGCTTGAGCCACTCCATATACCCCGGCGGTTCTTTGCCTGGAGCATAGATGGGATAGCTCTTATAAATTTGCCGGACGGGCATTCGGTAGTAGTAGTAGTCAGAACTGACATGCACGGGCGAATAACGAGGGTCGGCCAGCGGCATTTCGAGTTCAGCGACGGCCTTATCGTCCCAGGTCTTTGGAATCTGAGGAAACGTTCCGTTTTCAGACTTCTGTGCGCGGCCAACGACGATGACGGCGCTGATGCTAAGCAACACCAGCAGAACCAGCATCATAAGTCTGGTGCATCTGTGTCGCATTTCAATCCTCCCGATTGGCACCTTGCCGTAATCCCAAAAAGTCATTGACTCCAGCTTGTCGGTGCCGCTGCCGCGCCATCTTTGTTTGAGTACTCGATCTTCTGAAACGTGAACGAAACTTCCTGCATCGGCTGGCCGCCGTTCCCGTTTATCTCGCGCACTGATGAAACGATCGCGTTAGTGAGCCGCACCGTCTGAAAAACCTCGGTGCCGCTGCCGACGGTTCGCGTGAACTCAAACAAGACGGCAGGCAGCAAATCTCCATTCCCGGCGGCGTTGAGAGCACCACGGATTACCCGCTTTCAGCGTTCCTCAGTTTTTTCATTTTCCGAATGCCGCCCACCTGATCGCCTTGAATATTTCTTCGGCATCTTCGATGTCTGCCATATGGGAGGTTAACGGTGCTCGCAGTTGGAGAGTGCCCCTATAGATACCTTTGCGCCAGGAAACCATTGCTTCGCGCAAGCCGTTCGGTTCTTTGTTGACGATTTCCACGACAAAGGCGTCCTCGGCGCCAAACCCGCGCAAGCGAGTCGGCACTGAAATTGTGGACGATGAGGTTTCGGCTGCATTTCTTTTCCAGATGTCATAATCAGTTTGCCAGTCCTTCTCAGCCCTGGCGACCGAATCGCGAGGCGCGAAGCCGAAGCTCACGCGCCACTTGGCGTTGAGAAGATCCTGCGGAGCGTCTGTGTACTCGCATTGGTTCCAGTGAGACCCAGGACTCAGGTACTTTGTGTTGAGGTCTATGACCGGGCTAGAGCGCGCAGCATCCAGAAGCAGTTTGCACGCGTCGAGACCTTTGGGAACCTTGGGAACTACCTGCGCGCTGACATTCGCAATCGCCGCGAACAAAATTGCGATGAACAAGCTCACCCAAGTAGCAGATCTTTTAATTCCATCCAATCGCCTTAGCATGATTGCCCTCCATTTGGTTTTGTCAATTTGGCAGATTGAGCGGCCCGGTGTCCCACTCTTCTTTGGTCTTGAATCGATAAAGCGGATTGCCGGAATTCTTGTACATTGTGAACGTGCCGGCCGGACTTGCTTTACCGCCCACGTCAACCACGTATTCGACTTCCAACTTGTCCAGGTTCCAATTGTCCGCGCTTTGAAGAGCATTGATGTGGGTTTGGAAGGCCAGTCCGAAGCGACGCACGTCAGCGGGAAAAAGTGTGGCCCCCGACTTGGCTTGCAGTTGAGGATTTTGGCCTGCTTCTACCACGTCGGTGAGCAGGTTCCACTCGAAGGTTCGTCGCGTGCGGTCCGAAATGCCTTCGCACCGCGAGAGATCGCCGTTCTGGCAATTCAACGGCCGCGAATCAAATCGCTTGCCATTCTGCGTAATCAAGAACGCGCGCAGTTCGCTGTTCGAACGCAGATCGTCTGAGCCGGTTACTACGGTGATTCGCAGTTTCGTGATCCGGCCCGCGCCCGGACTCTCCATTGAACCAGGCTTCTGGTCTGTCACTTTTCCCATTCCGTTGTTCTTGTTGACCTGACCGCTGCTGTTGGCAGTGGTTGCCGAATCAGGAGTGGCGCGCGATGCGCCCGTTTCAATTTGCGCCCCTGACACCGGCGTAGGTGTCGGCTTGGGTCTCTTCTGTGCGGCAGCCTGACTTGCTAGTAGCGCGGTTATTACAATTGCTGAAGACAACTTGATCAGCATCATGGTAGGGCTCCTTTCGCGAATAAGTGAGTGCCCGTGCGGTTCCTCATTTTGGCAGGCTAAGTGGATTAGTCATCCAATCTTCCTTCGTCTTGAAGCGGAACAATGGTGTTCCGGCCCCTTCAAACATTTTCAGTGTATTGCCCGCCACGACGTATTCCACTTCCAGCTTATCCAGATTCCAATTGTCTCCCGTTTGAAAATCACCATTGACGGATTCGAACGCAAGACCGAACCGATAAACGTCCTGGGGATAAACGACAACCTGCGCGTTGGTTCCGATCTCTTTAGGTGTCCAGTGCCCTGGCACCGAGTTGACTCTAAGTTCCCAATCAAATGTCCGACTTGTGTGGTCGGGAATACCTGCACAACCAGAAACGTTCCCGCCGTATGGGTCGTGATCCCTGCAATTGAGAGGAAACGAGACAATTCGCCCGCCGCCGCGAGTAAGGATGAAAGCGCGCAACACACTGCCGTCGCGAAGATCGTCTCCGCCGGTGACGACGGTGATCCTCAGCAGAGTGATCGGACTGGAGTTGCCGTTCATTCCGCCGCCGCCCGATCCGCTTTGAACTTGTAGCAGTCCGTTGCTCTTATCGGCTTTACCGCCGCCGATGGCCGTCGTGGCTTGGTTCGGAGTAGTACGCGCAGCGCCGGTTTCGATCTGCGCGCCGGGAATTGGAGTCGGCGTGGGTTTTGGTTTTTTCTGCGCTTGCGCATGATCGAAACTGAGTCCAATGATTATCGTGCTAAGCGCAATCGCTACGAGAAGTTTCTGATTTTGAGTGGTCGCCATGACATCCTCCTAACATTGATTCTCTCGGGCGCAATTGGGTCGTTGATTCTCTTAGAGAGAGGGGATGCGTCGAATAGTAAGTTCGAGGGTCACGCCTGTCACCGTGAAGATTCACAGTCGAGAACAACGAGATACGGTTGCTCGTTTACGGCTTTGCCACCTGATGCGCGGTACATTAGGCGGCGGAGCCGCCTTCCGAACGCCGCGATCCCTGTTCGTCAGATCAGCCGGTTGCGGAGAGCCTTGGCTACGGCCTCAGTCTTCGAATGGACCTGAAGTTTCTGGTAGATATTTTGCAGGTGAAAGTTGATGGTAGTGGGCGCGACGCCCAACTTTGTCGCGGCGGTTTTGTAGTTGTGGCCTTCCACCAGCAGCTTGAGAATTCTGACCTCGTGCGGGGTAAGGTTGTAGTCGGCTCGTTCAGGCGGACGAATCTCGCGAAATAATTTGACTACCCGGCGCGCCACTTCGGGCGACATGGGCGCACCGCCCTGGGTTGCTTCTTTTACACTCTCGAGGAGCTGAGCCGGCCGTGTTTTTTTTAAAAGATAACCTGAAGCCCCGGCGCAAAGCGCGTCAAAGATTCTTTCGTCATCGTCGTGAATCGTCAGCGTCAGCAACAAAATATCGGGATAGCGTTCTTTGAATAAGCGTATGCCTTCGATGCCATTCATTCCCGGCAAACCGATGTCTAAAAGAATCACTTCCGGCACGTTCCGCTTTAAATTCGGCAGAGCGTCTTCCACAGAGCGAAAGCTGCCCTTGCATTCGAAGTCTTCGCTGCCACTGATTAACGCAGTGAGATAGTCGCGGAATTCGCGGTGATCTTCGATAATCGCGACGTTAATCGGACCTATCCGCTCGCCTGACAACGCGACGGCCGGAGATTCGCTCTGATTTGACATCATGCGCTTCTCATTTTGCAGGACGGTTTAGAGCTTTAGCTTGCGCCTTGCAATCAGCAACCTGAAGGTTGAACTCCGATCATGATCTTGAGAACCAGGCGAAGCTTACGACGGAAGCGGTAACTAGTCACTGTGAAAGTTCACAGTGATGCCTTAACCGCGACCACTGATCGGCGCCGTCAAGATCATGGTTGTGCCCATCCCTGGCTGCGAGATCATCTCAACTCGTCCACCGAGTTTTTCAGCGCGCCGGCGCATGCTTTCCAGCCCCTGACCGTGATCCGCACTAACTTCATCGAAGCCATGGCCATCATCCCTCAGTTTCAGGATGATCATTCCATGCTCGATCTTGAGCGCAGCCTCAGCTGTCTTGCATCCCGAATGTCGCGCGATGTTATTTATGCCTTCTTTGAAAACGAGAAAAACTTCGCGACGGACCTCGGCGTTAATCTTCGCGTTCTGATTTGGTTTAGGCGCGTCGAAGTGAAATTGGATATTGCGCGCTGTCAGACTATCGTTGGCGAATCGTCGCATCCTGTGGGCCATATCGATAACGTTGTCGCGTTTGGGATTGACAGCCCAAACTATGTCGCCCATCGCTTCGACGGATTGTCGAGAAGCGTTGGCTATTATTGAGAGTCGCTCGGCTATTTGCGGACTGTCGCGCCGGGCCGACTGGCCCAATACTTCGCTCAACCCCGCTATCAGCGAAAGGTTCGATCCAATGTCGTCGTGCAGATCAGAAGCGATGCGCGTTCTCACCCGCTCAAGCTCGATTACTCTGCGCAAGCGATAGCGATACATGGCGTACGCGGATGCAGCCAGAAGCACAGCGATCAGTGAAAGGAACCACCAACGTTGCCAGACGTGAGGCAAAATCGTAAATGTCACTACAGCCGGCACAGAGCTGGCGATCCCATCCGATGTCACCGCGCGCACCAGAAAACGATAACGACCCGGCGTCAGGTTCGCATAGGTGACGATGCGTTGATCCGTCAACGCGCTCCAGTCAGCATTAGTGCTTTCCAGTTTGTACTGGTAACGCAGCACATCGCCCGGTGCGAAGCTCAGCCCGACAAAATCTATCTGCACCTGGTTTTTGTCTGCAGGAAATTCCGGAAGCGAAATTTCTCCTTCGCCGAGCGCCGACACGTGTTGTGTTGATCCAGAAACGCGCAGGCCGTTGATTAGTATCGGAGGCGCCATCGAGGACTCACCGGACGCGGGCACGAAGCGCGACAAACCATTTTGTGTGCCAAACCACAAGGTCCCACTGCGATCGCGAAACGCTGCGTTCATTGCGCCGGTGGCTAAACCGTCCGCAGTAGTAAAGTGTTTGACATGACCTGTTTCCGGGTCGATCTGATCGAGGCCACGCCCGGTGCCCACGTAAATACGTCCCTGAAGGTCTTCGACGATGGCCTCAGTCTCGTTACTTGAGAGCCCCTGCGCCATCGTGTAGTTGGTAAACATCGGTCGCTCCGCACCGGGATTGTCAACGCGAATCAGGCCGCCCCGCGACGAACCAAGCCAAAGTCGCCCGGCGTGATCTAAATAAATCTGCTGAATCCCGCCCGGCGGCAATCCGTCGCCGGTAGTGAAAAACGTGACACCATCTTCACGGTAACGCGCCAGGCCGCTACCGAAACCGATCCAGATATTTCTCGAGCGGTCTTCGCCGAATGATAGGGCCAGATCATTTTTCGGCGGCGGTAAGCCCGGAGTGTTTGCCAGATCTTGCAATTTTTCTTTCGTGCGCTGCCAACGCGCCAGACCATTTGGGGCCCCAATAGTCGAAATCCAGATAGAGCCGCTTGAATCTTCGAACAGTCGATATACCTGCGCCGTGGCCAGCCCATCGGCAGTGGTGTAGACAGCCAGCGGTCGGGCAAGTTTGATTTGCGTGAAATTCTCCGCCGCGGGAAAGTGATAAAGCCCCGAACCGGTTCCGATCCACCACTCACCATCATGAGCTTGCAAGGTAACGTGCTCAAACACCCAGCCGGTGTTTTTCAATGCCTGAGGCATGAACCAGCGGAAACCTTGATCGTCATAGCGACCGAGTTGCTGTTGATAGGTGGGTTGACCAGGCGGTTTGTTCTTTCCTCTGTCGAAGTTGTGGGCGCGAATCTCGAGGAAAGCCCGAAAACAAACCCCGCCTGTATGATCGCCAAAGATACCGTTTACCGTCGGAATGCCATCTTGCTCGTCGTAAGTCAGAAAACCATGGCGTTCCAATTTCATCGCCCCGGTCACATTAGTCCCCAGCCAGAGATTGCCGCTCATGTCTTCGTTGAGGGCTGTGATTTCGTGAAAGCTGAGACCGCTGCGGCGCGTGTACACGCGAAAAAGGTCTTCCTTCTTCTGGGAATCAGGAAAGAACTCGACCAATCCGACATTTGTCGCAAGCCAAAACCTATGCTCCGATGTTTCAAAGAGTTGGAAGATCCAGTTCGTCGGCAACCCATTCTGTTTATTGTGAATTTCGGTAACGAATGACGACTTCCCCGTGTCTCTGGCGTCGAAACGAAAGAAACCACCATTTCTGGTTGCCGCCCAAAGATGTCCCTGATGATCTTCCAACAGATCATGAATCACGTCGTCCGGCAAGCCGTCTCGGCTGGTGTAGTGGTCGATGCCGCTGTCAGGCCGGCGGCGGAAGAGCCCGCCGAATGATCCAATCCACAAAGAACCGTAATCGTCTTCAAGCAGGTCGAGAACAAAGATCTCTTTCGTTCCCATATCTATTGGCGCCAGCTTGAAACGATCATCGTGCCGTTCCAGACGGTAGAGATGTTTCATCGTTCCGCACCAGATCGTGCCATTGCGATCTTCCAGCAGAACATTAACGGCTCGGCTGGCGCGGTCTTCGTCTTCCGGAATCACAACTGTGAACATGGGAGCAGGCTGCACTTTGTCATTCGCGAGCACGATACGAGGGATCGGCTCGCCTTTCGGATTGAAAAGCACCAGCCCACCGTTGGTAGCGATCCATAATTCACCGTTGCGTGTTTCGAGAAAGTCATTGACCGTAGTATGTGGTAGCCCCTGATCCACTCCATAATTAGTGAAGGAGTAACCGTCAAACCGCGACAGCCCTTCGGCCGTGCAGAACCAAAGGAAACCGCGTGAGTCGCGCCCAATTTTATTGATGACATTATTCGGCAGCCCATCGGTCACGGTGTAGGCTTTGAGAGGCAAGCGTTCGCCGCGAACAGAGCAGGCAACTAACAAAAAAATTGTCAGTAAGAAGGTTCTCATGTTTAGAACCAGGAAACATGAGCCAAAGCATTTATATGACATTATGGCGCGCAGACTTCGCCCCACTCAACCCAGCCGATGGTACAGGTCGCGTATCCTCTTGCGGCATCGCTCGTTCGCTTTTTATCAACTGGAAGTGAATTTGGGTTGTGGTTTCTTCTCTTTCACCGATCACTGGCGGTGTGGTGAAGGGCCGGCTTCAAAACCAATAATGCCTCTGTCAAACAGCGTCTTAATCATGCGTAGGCTGTCAGCCTCGCGGAAGGGACAAATGGAGAGGATTGCTTCAATGTCTGATTCGCCGTTGATGCGCGAGAGCAGGAAGCCTTCCTCAGGCCCGAGCCTTTCATGCTCGAGCTGATCCGGCGCCACCAGAATCCTGGGCACCGCGCGCGAAGACAATTCGTGCTGGTAAATATGAGCGATGAATTTCTTTTCCGCCTCTTCTCGCAAGCGGTGGGCTTCTGGGTTTTTCGCTTCCTGTTCCAACGCGCTGTTAATGATCGCCAAAGCGTTTTCTGCATTGTTCTCTTTAATCTCGGCGCGGGCCAGATTGAGTAATGCAGGCACGGTTTTTGGCAAATTCAGCGCCGATAAGTCAGTCGCGGCTTCGGACGTCTCCGGCGCTTCACCCGCTACCTGGATCACTTCTTTGCCGACCAGGTCAAAGAGTAGCGCGCACGCATGAAACAGAGACGTATGCAGGTTGTAACAGATCTCCGCCACGGTCATGCCTTTTTCGACGTGATAGAGAACGTCCCGCACCTCTTTACTTTCGTTCAAGAATTGCGTCCATCCGGGAGTTAGCTCAAAGAAGGTTCGATCGGAAGGTATCACTTTTCGATAACGACTCCATTCATCGATGCGATAAATTCCATCCATGATTACAGAGGTAGCGTCTACCTGGATGCGTATTAGATCGGGGGGCGGAGGTTCCTTGTCGAAAAACTCAAAATACGCCTCTTCCCATATGAAAAGATCGTAGATGATTTCCAGCGTGCGCGTACGCAGTGCTTCGACCACGTCTTCCTGGCTGACAAAGCCTTGTGATGACAGAATAAGTCCCAGCCTGCCGCCGGACTGGCGCTGAACTTCCATCGCCGCTTGAAGCTGAGCCTCTTTGATCTTTCCATAATGCAGCAGCACTTGGCCCAGCAACTCTCGCGGATCGTTGGAGCTCGAGCCGACGATCAAGCCCTTTTCCAGATAGATCTGCTTCACAATGCTGCCGCGGCCGAGTTTGAGCGTGCCTGTCTTGCGGCCTGACGCCAGAAACTGGAGCAGGTCGGAGACACTCATTGTGTTCAGGGTTCCGCGAATACTCATTGCTCGATCTAACTTGCAGTTATCAAAAATGGACAGGAGTTAGGTAAGGGAACCTGGGACGCAAACAATTCACAGGTAAAGAGACTACATTCTTCGGCAGGGAAGATTCAAGTCCTATCCGGAGCCTTGTTATTGAGACGGTTCGCAGGTTCGAGAAGCCCGTCATAAGGGCTTCAAAGCGCTGCGCGCCAGTTTCCGCTTAAGATCGGTATAACCCTGATCGCCGGCGACGAGTTCACCAAGCACTTTGCGAATACCGCGATGACCGCGAGCGAACTCGATCATCCGATCGGTGAATGGCGCACCCCAGAAATTTCCGTAGAAGCGCCGCCGCATCTCTGAAGCACGCTGGAGTTCGCGACCAAAATCTTCGCGCCAACGCTCTTCATAATTGACCGGCTCGCCGGATAGATAGCTTTCGGCAAAAAGTTCCGCTGAACGCAGCGCATAATAGATGCCTTCGCCGGTTACCGGATCGGCGAAGCCGGCAGCGTCGCCCAATAATGCCCAACCATCACCGCACGCGCGACGCGTGTCCCACGTGCGCGGCGCCAGACCGGGAATGCGCGCGGCGTAACGCTCGGCGGTGTTCCTGAGTTCCGTACGAATCTGGAGCAAGTTGTTTACTTGCGCAGATGATTTGCTGTGCGACCAAAGAGACATCGCGGGACGCAAGTTATCAGCGTGGGCGTAATAATTCACCATAAATTCCCACAAGAGTTCGTCGAGCGATTGATGATCAAAAGCTTCTTGAGTAGTCGCGATGCCAAAGGAAACGTGATCTAACCGTGGAAAGGCCCAGGCATAACCAATCCAGTTTGGAAGAAACGCAACGACGGTGGCCGCATTGGTCTTTTCAGGCAGTGGCGCGCGATAGCCGAAGGCGACCTCCATTTCGGCAGGAGGCAAGGGTCCGGCAAGCTTCTTAGCTAGCGCGCTGTTGGCGCCGTCGGCTGCCACTAACCATCGAGCGGAAAACTCTTCGCCGGCTTGGGAGCGAACTATCCAACTTTCGCCAGTTTGCATAAAGCCGCGCCCTGAAATTTTTGCCGCAAAAACGTGTGCGCCGGCCATGCGCGCGCGTTCCCGCAGGAAAGTATCAAACGCGATGCGCGAGTAAACAGCAAATGGCTCATCGAGCTTCAAATGAAGATGCTTGCCTGAGGGTGAGTACATTTCGAGTTCGTCGATGATTCGGCCCGCAGCTTCAAGGAGATGCGGCCAGGCCTTCAGGGCTTTCGAGGTTACCCCGCCGCCGCACGCTTTCGGCTCGTCTGCGGGTCGCCCATCGAATAGCGCGACACGGACTCCTCCACGTGCCAGCGCTTCAGCCGCAAAGGATCCCGCAGGGCCCGCTCCGACAATCAGAACATCGAATGGTTTCATGCGCCGGACATCATAAACCTGTTTTGACAGCGCTTGCTAACGCGCGGGCTTCTGACACGCAGAAAATGGGGCGTGGCAGTAGCCCGACCGTGAGGGAGGGCTCGTCACATGCTCAAAAGAAACCGCGGCGAGCCGCTCTTGCACGGCGGCAGCTCACCGATACCACGGTCGCCCTTGCTAACGCGCGGGCTTCTGACACGCTCGCGCCGGTGTTAAAATCGGTGCGTCTCGAAAACCTTTTCTCGGCAACTCCTCTGTGACCCTCGGTGGTGATATGGCCTATCCGAGTTCAGTAGTCTTTGCCGGAATTGCGCCGCATCCTCCGATAATGGTTCCTGAAGTCGGGCGCGACGCGATTGTTGACGTGCGCAGCTCGATCGACGCGATGGCCGCGTTGACTGAACGCGTGATTCGAAGCGGCGCCGAAACGGTCATTCTGATCTCACCGCACGCCCCGCTCGAGGCTTATGCCTTTGTCGCCTACGACGGACCGGAACTTTATGCTGACTTCGCAAACTTTCGCGCGCCTGCTGCGACCGTTCAGGCACAACTTGACGAGAAGTTGTTGAGCGAAATCACCCGCGCGGCCTCTGATCAAAATCTCGCTACGGTAAGAATCAAAGGTTTGGACCTGGATCACGGCACCGCCGTTCCGCTCTACTTTCTGCAACGCAACGGTTGGAATGGACGCGTAGTTGCGCTCGGCTACAGTTTCCTTTCAAACGAAGATCACGTCCGGTTCGGCAATTCCATCAGGCAGGCCGTGGACGTCGTTGGCTATCCCGTCGCTTTCATCGCCAGCGGGGATCTAAGCCATCGTTTGAAACCAGATGCGCCAGCCGGCTATGACACGCAAGCGCACTTGTTCGATGAAGAAATAGTAGATGCCATTCGCACCAGCTCGACCAGTCGCATCGTCAAGATCGATCAGGAACTGCGGAGGACGGCGGGAGAGTGTGGCTATCGCTCAATGTTGGTTGCGCTGGGCGTTGCCCAGGGACTCGAGCCGTCTTGCGAAGTCATAAGTTATGAAGCACCGTTCGGCGTTGGTTACCTGGTTGCGCAGCTCTTGTCAGTACCACCCGCGTCAGCGGATGGCGGTACAGAACCGCTTGCGGTAGCACGTGGGTCGCGCGACAGCGCGCAGAGGTCAGTACCACCTGCGTCAGCGGGTGAGTCAGCCACTCACGCCGCGAGCCACGAAGCAGCCTTGCCCGCCCTTGCCCGCCAAGTCATCGAGATCTTCATCACGCAAGGCACGATCATCGATCCGCCTGAACATCTTCCCGAACTGCTCACTGAACGCGCCGCTTGTTTCGTCTCGATCAAAACCGCTGATGGAGATTTGCGCGGCTGCATCGGCACGATCGATCCAGTGAAAGATACCCTCGCCGAAGAATTAATCGCGAATGCTGTCAGCGCCGCCACACGCGATCCTCGCTTTCCACCGATCGCCGAACAGGAACTCTCAGGATTGAAGTACTCTGTTGACATCCTTTCGCAGCCAGAGCCTTGTCACTTGGACAACCTGGATCCGCGCGTCTATGGAGTCATCGTAGAGGACGAAGGCGGCTTGCGGCGAGGCTTGCTGCTGCCTAATCTCGAGGGAATTGATTCGGTCACGAAGCAGGTAGAGATTGTGTCGCGAAAGGCGGGCATATCACCCGGTTCGAAGCTAAAGCTCTGGCGATTTCGCGCTGATAGATACGCGGATTAGTCTGGCCCCGTAAGCTACCTTATTCATTTGTTGCAATCCATCGGTGCGGAGAATAAAAATAGGGGTTGATGCCTACTTTGATCATAAAAGGCGCCATTGATGGCTGAACAAGTAACAGGAATCCAGACCTCAGTACTTCAGTGGGCGCGGGAATCGCAAGGCTTTTCGATTGACGAAGTAGCCAATCGCATGAAACGCGATCCCGCTGAGATTACCGCATGGGAATCCGGCGAGAGCGCACCAACATACGTTCAGCTTGAGACACTTGCCTACAAGATTTACAAGCGGCCTCTTGCCGTATTCTTTTTGCCGCAGCCTCCTTCAGAACCTGATCCGGAACGAGAATTCCGAACATTGCCCAACTCCGCGAACCTGAGCGGAGAATTGAGCACTTCTGCAACGCGTTTGCCGCAGAGTTGCTGATGCCTTCCGCTGACTTCGACGCCCAACTTCGTGAGAATCGTACGGTCGACGAGCGTTTGGTTGAAAGACTTGCGAACCGTTACAGCGTCAGTCGAGAAGTGGTATTGCGTAGAATGCGAGATAAGGGACTAGTGTCGCAAACCCTCTATGAAGAAAAAGCTGCTGAATGGGCCGCGCAGGCGGAAGAGCGTGAGAGCAGCGGTGGAAACTCGTTTCCACGAGGGAAGTGCTTAATGAATTGGAGCCTTCGATGATCCAGGTTTTATGTTGACGTGGGCTAGGAATCGCAGGGACATCTTTGCGACGCCCTCCAATGACGAAACAGAATTCGTCGCTCGTATCTTTCAGGTCCAGCATTTTCAGGCGCTGATCGCTCAGAAGTCGATCCTCACCGGAAGGCCCGTTGCTGATCCGTTCGTTGTAGCAGCAGCCGCAACCAAACAAGAGGGAACTGTAGTGACTCAAGAAACACTCAAAGAGAATGCGGCGAAGATCCCAAACGTTTGCCAGTATTTCGGTGTTCAATGCCTAGACTTGGAGGAGTTTATGGCGCACCAAGACTGGAATTTCTAACGGGCGAGGAGAAGTGCCCACCTAGATATCCAGGTTTCGCACGTCCAGTGCGTTGTCTTCAATGAACTTGCGACGTGGCTCGACGGCGTCGCCCATCAGAACGGTGAAGATTTCATCCGTTTCGACCGCGTCATCGATGCGAACTTGCAGCAGGGTGCGGGTGTCGGGGTTCATCGTCGTTTCCCACAACTGCTCTGGATTCATTTCGCCCAGTCCTTTGTAGCGTTGAATCGTCAGATCTTTCTTTGCCGCCGCCAGCACACGCTCAAGCAAAGCCTCACGGGTGGCGATCTCTTCGCTGGTACCGTTTTCTCCGGCAATGAATGGCGGCGTCAGGCAATCCTCGAGTTTAATGAACAGCTCGACTGCCTTTTGAAACTCAACATAGCTGGCGAAGTTCCAGTCGATGGTGACAGCCACGCCGGAATTCGTAACGGTATCGATCTCCCAGAGGCCGTGCTCTTCATCGTCCGTAAGCTCAGTCTTATAACCAGCCTTCGCAAGAACACCCTCGACACGCGCCATTAAGTCGCCGTCCTGAAAAGTGCGGCGCAGCGTGGCGCCGTCTTCGCGCAGGAGGCCTTTTTTTCCGCCGAATGCTACCAGCAGAGTCTCAAGCAGATGAGCATCACCACGCAGTCGACGGGTGGCCTTCTCGCAATAGCGTCTGAATTCAACCATGCGCTCGAGTGAGCGGGCGAGCTGAGCACCTTCGGTGACTGTTTTCGTTGAAGTTGACCTGACCTGCATGTCTGTAGTCGCTTGGCGCATCAGGTAACGAACCATCGAGCCTTCATCCTTGATGTATTCTTCTTTCTTGCCCTTCTTAACTTTGAAGAGCGGAGGTTGTGCGATGTAAACATGGCCCTGCTCGACGAGCTGCGGCATCTGCCGAAAGAAGAAGGTCAAGAGCAGCGTGCGAATGTGCGAACCATCCACATCCGCGTCAGTCATGAGAATGATTCGATGATAACGCAGCTTGCTCACGTCGAAATCTTCCTTGCCGATGCCCGTGCCCAGCGCAGTGATCAGCGCTTTGATTTCATTGTGCGCCAGCATCTTGTCGAACCGTGCTTTCTCAACATTCAGGATTTTGCCTTTGAGTGGCAGGATGGCCTGGTTCTTACGATCGCGTCCCTGCTTGGCCGAACCGCCAGCGGAATCGCCTTCGACGAGGTAGATTTCGGACTTCTCCGGATCGCGTTCCTGGCAATCGGCCAGCTTACCGGGCAGCATCGTGGAGCCGAGAGCCCCTTTTCGCACGATTTCACGGGCCTTTCGGGCAGCTTCGCGGGCACGTGCGGCGTCCAGGGATTTCCCGACAATCCGACGCGCGACGGTTGGATTCTGCTCAAGAAACTCTGTCAGTCGATCATTAAGAAACGATTCAACCGCGCCTTTAACGTCGGAATTGAGCTTGCCTTTCGTCTGACCTTCAAACTGCGGTTGCGGCAGCTTAACCGAAATGACCGCCACCAAACCTTCGCGGACATCGTCGCCGCTTAGTGAGCCCTTGAAGTTCTTTGCCAGACCGGATGATTGGCCGTAGGCATTAATGGTGCGCGTGAACGCGGAACGAAATCCGGAGAGATGCGAGCCGCCATCGACGGTGTTGATGTTATTAGCGAATGAATAGACCTTCTCGTCATACCCGTCGTTGTATTGAATGGCCACTTCAATCGACAACGCATCTCCAACTTTTTCGAAATAGATAGGCTTGTCGTGCAGAATAGTCTTATTCTTGTTCAGGTGGCGAACAAACTCAGCTATGCCCCCGCGATAATAAAACTCATGTGACTTTTCAGGCTCTTCACGTTCATCATGAATGGTGATCCGAATGCCTTTATTGAGAAAAGCCTTTTCGCGAAGTCTTTCCGACAGTTTGTCAAAGCTGAATTCAATCGTTTCAAAAATTTGCGGGTCGGGTTTAAAAGTGATCTTCGTACCACGCTTTTTCGTCTTACCAGTCTGCTTGAGATCGCCGATGCGGATGCCGCGTTCGTACTCCTGTTCGTAAGTCTTTCCGTCTCGCCAAATCTCGAGGTGAAGCCACTCAGAAAGAAAGTTAACTACTGAAACTCCTACGCCATGCAGTCCGCCGGAGACCTTATAAGCATTCGAGTCGAACTTGCCGCCGGCATGAAGTTTTGTCATCACTACTTCCGCAGCCGACCTGCGCTCTTTCTTCATCAGGTCCACCGGAATGCCGCGGCCGTTATCAACCACGGTGATGGAATTGTCGAGGTGAATCGTTACTTCTACCGCGTCGCAGAATCCCGCCAGAGCTTCGTCAATGGAATTATCGACTACTTCGTAAACCAAATGATGAAGGCCTAACTCGCCGGTAGATCCGATGTACATTGCCGGTCTCTTGCGGACTGCGTCGCGGCCTTCAAGCACCGAAATCGACGATGAATCGTAGGTTTCCATTCTCTTTTTCAAGCCCGATGATGCCGTTGCCAATTTCGTTTTTCTTACCTTTCAATCGCCCTTATTAGTGTTCAGATCACCTTTCCAGCGGTCGCGGTTGCCATACTCGATCCTCGCTCGTTTGTTGCTGCTCCCGCGCAGACTTCATAAAAACTTGCCCGCATATTGAATCGCTCAAAGTGACCCCTCTTTGAAGTTGTGAGGAATGTTTGACTACGTCCGTCCAGGTATTCAAGCAGGCGTTCAATGCGGCTTCCGTCGAGTTCAGCATCCACGTCATCAATGAGGAAAACAGGGTAATCCTGATACTTGGAATGATACACTGAAATGGCTGCTAAATCAAGTGTTATCAATGCGCTACGCTGCTGCCCCGAACTGCCAAAACTGCGCAGATCGCGGCCTCCGAAACCAATCTGCAAATCATCACGATGAGGGCCCACTAAACACGTTCCGGCAAACATTTCCGCCTGTATCCGAGCCTGCAAATGTTGGTGGATCAATCCCTCGTAATCTTTCAGATCGCCTTTACCCTCGAGCGAGGAAACATAATGAATGAAGATATTGTCGCTGAACAAAGAGTGCTCTAACGCTTCATTCAGTAGATCAACATAAGCAGTACGCGCGCGATGAATCTGACCGCTCAAAGAAATTAATTGGGTGTTCCATGGCTCGACTAGTTTTGCCAGATCTTCTCGAAGCAATCGATCTTCGGCTGCTTGCTGTAATAGTCGTTTCTTTTGGTTTATTACTCTGTTGTAGTCGGAGAGGACTTGTGCGTATGACGGATGCAATGAAACAGCCCCACGATCAAGAAAACTCCGTCGCGCGTCAGGTCCGCCCCGTATGACTTGCAACTCATCCGCAGTGAAGCAAACGGCATGCAACTGGGCTGCGTAGCGTGAAATAGACTCCCGCTTCCCGTTTACAATCGTCCGCTTGGTGTTGCCCTGAATGCTGATCTGCAGCTCTCGCTCGAGTCCGTTTCCACGAGCTACGGTGCCATGAACCGAAGTGCAAGTTTCGCCAAACCTTGCGATTTCATTCAGATGCCTGGTGCGAAATGATTTTGCATGCGCCAGGAGATAGATTGCTTCCAGCCAATTTGTTTTGCCCTGACCGTTATTACCAAACAGCACGTTGAGGCCGTTGCCCCAAATGATTCGCCCCTGCAGATTTCTAAAGTCGCGTGTCTCGATCGATCGAAGAAACATGAGGAAATTGTAGCATAGGCTCTTCTCCCCAATTATCAACGTTCGTGCTCACAACAAGAAGAAGAGCTACTAACAAAACGAGCGCCATTTTCTTTTGGCGCTCGCTTCGAGTAGCTTTTTTTTTGCGAACAGTGGCCGCGAATTTTTCACAGCCGCATTGGCATGAGTATGTATCTGTAGTCCTGTGAGTCTTCGGTTACCGGCCGCAACTGCGCTTGCGAATTTCCATCCTTGAATTCGAAAACTACTTTCTCTGATCCGACGACATTCAGAAAGTCTTGCAAGTATTGCGCATTGAAACCGATTTCCGTTTCTTCTCCGGCGAAATCAGTCGTAACGGTCTCGCGCGCTTCTCCTTCGTCGGCGTTTTGAGAACTGATTAACAACTGCTCCTTGCTTAAATGGAGTCTAATAGCATGTGAGCGATCATCCGCCATGAGAGCGACCCTTCGAATCGCCTGATTCAGAGCTATGGTATCAAAGGTTGCCGATTGATCATTATTCTTGGGCATAACCATCTCGTAGTTAGGAAATTGCCCGGACAACATTCTCGAGATAAGCAATCGCGAGCCCACCTGAAAGTAGATATGGTTATCGTCAGATCCGAGATTTATCTCTCCATCGAAATCCGCAGTAAGTTTCGTCAGTTCCGCAAGGGTTTTTCGCGGTATCAAGACATCCAGACCTTCTGCCGGCAGCTCCTTTCCTGTCTCAGATGAAGAAACTAGCGCGAGCCTGTGACCGTCCGTGGTCACCATCTTTACGGCCTTTTGGTCAAACTCAAACTTCGCACCGGATAGCGTGTAACGTCCTTCCTCCTGCGTTATGGCAAAAATTGTCCGGTCAATCAGTAACTTCAAGACCGCCGCCGACAACTTGTAGGGCGTAGATTTAAACCCTGGTAATTCTGGGAAAGTCTCCTTCGAAATACCCGGTAGTCTGAACTTTGACCGATCGCATTCGACGGTAACCCATTCATTTTCCTCTTTCTTGAAACTTACCGGCGCGTCAGGAAGCAATCTGGCGATGTCGAATAACTTACGTGCCGGTACGCATATCGAACCTTGATTTTTTATTTCGTCCGCGTCTGCATCACACCTGATTGTTACATCCAAATCCGTTCCACTAATCCTAATTGAATTCTCGCCTGCGGACTCAATTAATATGTTTGCCAAAACCGGAATAGTATTCTTTCTCTCGACTATTCCCTGGACCAGCGCGAGTTCTTTTTGCAAAGCGTTTCTGCCGATTACGAATTGCATTAGCTTGCTCCTGACTATTTCCTTTCTTTATATCACAACTTCAAAAATCCACACCTTGTCTTCTACAAATCAAAGACCTAACTGAATATTAGTTCTTATAGTAATAGTAGGATCGCTATGCATATCTGTGAAAGAACATGCTAACTGTTTGATGCAACTTGAGTATCCGGACGGGTCGATTGAGCATATCCTGCGGAAGGGTGATTGAGAAAACGATCGGCAATGTTAAGCTTCCCAACTGTATCGAGGATTTTGTGCAAGCTGCATCTGTGGCAGAAAGTTGGCTGTGTACTTAGTTGTTCAGAGTCTCGGTCAATCTCTGTACAGTTCTGTTTAATTCGACATCAGATGAGATTAGCCGATCGATCTTTTCCACAGAGTGCATCACCGTCGTGTGATGTTTACCTCCAAATTGCCTCGCGATTTCCGGGTAGCTTTTCTTTGTTAATCGCTTGCAAAGATACATGGCAATCTGTCTGGGCACCAGAATGTGCCTCGCATTTGACCGGGTTCTGAGAATGTCCGCGCTGACTTTGTAGTGATCGGCCACTGTTTTCTGAATTCGAGAAATCGAAACGAAGTTTTCGTCGTCTCGTCGGGAAATTCCCCGCAAAGCATCTTCAACAAGCGCTTTGGAAAGTGGCAAACCGCGAAGCGAAGACATGGCTAGAACCCGAATAAGAGAGCCCTCGAGTTCGCGGATGTTGTGTTTGCTGTTGTTTGCCAGGTAAAGGGCTACATCGTCCGGCAGATCAAACTGTTGAAGTTCTGCTTTTCGTCTGAGTATTGCTACCTTGGTTTCCAGATCGGGCGGTTCGATATCGGCGATGAGTCCCCATTCGAAACGGGAGTGAAGCCTCTCTTCAATTTCCGGAATCTCACGTGGGGGACAGTCGGAAGTCAGCACAATTTGCTTCTGTCCATCGTACAAGGCATTAAATGTGTGGAAAAATTCTTCCTGAGTTCGTTCCTTTCCGGCAATAAACTGGACATCATCGATTAGGAGTACATCAATAGTGCGGTACCTCTCGCGAAACGCCTCGGTCTTATCATACCCATATCGAATCGCATTAATGAGTTCATTCATGAACCGTTCGAGCGAGAGGTAGGCCACCTGCAGATTTGGGTTAGCTTGTCTTATGGCGTGGCCGGCAGCTTGGATCAAATGGGTCTTTCCAAGGCCGACGCCACCGTAAAGGTATAAAGGGTTGTAGGTCCGGCCAGGATTCTCGGCAACAGCCTGTGCCGCAGCGTGAGCAAATCGATTGCATGACGCAACCACGAATGTTTCGAATGTATACTTTTCGTTAAGGGTAGAACAGAACGTTGGCAGATCGTTGGTAGGATTCGTCGGCGCAAGCGGTGGAATCTTTGCTGAGTTCAAGATTGGTTCAGACAACTCCAAAGACGACCCATTGCGTCCGCGAGCATTAGCCTGTGGATATTCATTAACAGTACCGGAGACATCCCATTCAATCCGATACTTTTCCAAGCTCGACTCAACAAGGGATTCCTCTAACGTCTGAGCGTATTGCGAAACAATCCATTCTTTGACTAGCGAGTTTGGCGCCGAGATCTTGAGGACAGCCGCTGATCTACTCTGGAAAAACCTTAACGGGCGAAACCAAGTCTCGAAAGCTTGCTTGCTTAGCCTACGCTCAACTGCGGCAAAAAAAGTTCGCGACGGAAGTTCTTGAAATTCTAGGGGCATCGCTGCAAATAACACAGACTACATTATAAAAGACCGCCCAATCCCTGAAGAGGGAAAGCTTGGGAACTGCGTGAAGCGCACCGTAGCACAAGGGTCAAAACCCTTGCAAGGAAAACAGGCAGGAATGTTTACGCTAAAGGCTGGGTGGCGCTTTCCGGCGGATTTGGTCTACTCTCGACCGACTTCGTTGTACAGAATAATATTATGCGTGCTACAACCCGGCCGTGACTGACGTCGAGGCAACCGCCGAGCGTTCCTGAATGAGGAGGTCATAAATGCGATTCAGATCGGACGAGCTATAGTATTCAATCTCGATCCTACCCGGAGAGCCGGCCTTGGTCGCAACTATTCTCACTTGCGTTCCAAGGTGTCTGCGGAGCTTCGCCTCAGCTGCGCGTACGTTTGGATCGACTTGCGTGGGGCTGTGTTTGGCAACGACGTGCGTATCCTGTGACAGGCGCCGAACGCGGCGTTCGGTTTCGCGTACTGACCAATTGTTTTTGATTATTCTTTGCGCGAACCTTCGTTGAAGTTGCGCGTCATCAATTCCCAGCAGAGCCCGCGCATGACCGAATGAAAGCTTTTCCCGCTCAAGTAGCGATTGGATCTCTGCCGGCAGCTTTAGAATTCGTAGGTAGTTAGTAATGAAAGTACGATCGCGGCCTACGCGCTCAGCAACTTCTTCCTGCGTAAGATTAAGCGACGTAATTAGCTTACGGTACGCATTTGCTTCTTCAACCGGATTCAACTCTTGACGCTGGATATTCTCAATCAGCGCCAGTTCAAGAACACGATCGTCAGGAATGTCACGAACGATGGCAGGTATTCGAGTAAGACCGGCAAGTTGCGCCGCTCGCCACCGTCGTTCACCCGCTATCAGTTCAAACAGGCCTCCACGGCGGCGAACAAGAAGAGGTTGAATGATTCCACTCGTGCGGATCGATTGAGCCAATTCCTCCAACTTCGCTTCGTCGAAATGAGTACGAGGCTGCTGATGATTAGGACTAATTAGATCGAGGTCAACTTCCAGGACCTCCTCGCTATCCGCTGGCGACGAAGCTGTCGACAGCAGGGCGCTCAAGCCCCGGCCCAGCGGTTTTCTGGTCATGGGCCAATACCTCCTTTGCTAGTTGTAAGTAAGACTCAGATCCGCGCGAACGCGCGTCATAGTAAATGACCGGTTTCCCGTAACTAGGCGCCTCTGCGAGCCGGACGTTTCTCGGGATGACCGTTTCGAAAACCAAACTGCCGTAAAAGGCTCTAAGGTCCGCCGCTACGGCTGCCGAGAGATTAATGCGCTCATCGTACATTGTAAGCAAAAGGCCCTCGACCTTTAGTGACGGATTTAGGGCCCGTCGGATCTTAGATAGAGTGTTAAAAAGGTCAGAGACACCTTCCAGGGCGTAGTATTCGCACTGCATCGGAATCAAGAGCGAGTCAGCCGCTGCCAAAGCGTTGAGAGTGAGTAAATTTAGGGCAGGCGGACAATCGAGAAAGATGAAATCGTAACGGTCAATAATTGGAGTTATCGTACTTCTAAGGATGTGTTCACGATCGGGCAAGTCAACCATCTCGATTTCGGCACCGGCCAGATTGCGGTCCGAGGGTAGCAAATCGAGTCCAAACTCGGTCGTCAGGAGCGCATTTTCAATAGGCTCCGTTAGGATCATGACTTGATAAACACCGCGTCGAAACGCCCCTCGTTGTATTCCAAGTCCTGAGGTCGCGTTCGCTTGCGGGTCCACGTCAATGAGGAGTACTCGATGATCCTTCGCCAGGGCGGCGGCAAGATTAATGGCGGTAGTTGTCTTACCGACACCACCTTTTTGATTTGCTATGGCTACAATCTTTGCCATTCACGACGCCTGTCCAGGTCAACAAAGCTGAAGTGATACATTAACATATAGATGATACGGATGCCACGGTTTTCGATTCTCGCAGGGGATGTTTCACGTGTAACGTCGGAAATCGCGTCGCCGTAGCAGGGCAGTTTACTGAGTTGCGGTCAGGCGAACGAGCAGATTGGAAAGGGCGGCTGGAGTCATTCCGGGGATTTGACGCGCCTGGCCGAAGCTTTTGGGGCGCACTCGTTCGAGTCGTTCAACCATTTCCCAGGAAAGGCTTCCCACGGCTCGGTAGGAAAACTCGGTTGGAATATTGAGCGAATCGTGTTGGTTTAGACGACGCATCGTCGCATTTTGAGAACCAAGATACCCAGCATAGAGCTCGTCTGCCAAGGCCGTTTGCAAGTCACTGAGTCGAACCTCATTGCGCTCGGCGGCCGGCAACAAAGCCAAAAGCAGTTCGGCACTAACGTTAGGCCGAAGGGCCAACTGACTCAGTGTTATGGATTCGCCCAGGTCTTGTCCGGTTAGTGACGTTAGTTCAGCATATTGGCCATGAGACCGGCTCAGCTTTATTTCCAGGAGCGCTCTAGCCCTTGCCAGGCGAGCCCTTCTTTCGTTAAAACGCTCCCAGTCTTCGTCGCCAATCATCCCCAACCTGCGGCCATAGGCTTCGAGCCGCTGGTCAGCATTATCATGCCGCAACGCGAGCCGACACTCTGACCGCGAAGTAAACATGCGATACGGTTCGTCCACCCCATCCCTTATCAGGTCGTCGATCAGTACTCCTATGTAGGATTCACGTCTCTCGAGCCGAAACATCGACCTGCCCATCGAGGCCAGGGCTGCGTTAATGCCCGCTAGGAGTCCTTGGCAAGCTGCTTCCTCGTAACCCGTAGTCCCGTTAATTTGGCCAGCCAGGAACAAGCCATCGAGGCGCTTGGTTTCAAGGTATGGAGATAGTTCGCGGGGATCTATGAAATCGTACTCGATAGCATAACCCGGCCGAATGATTTGGGCTTCTTCAAAGCCGGGGATTAGCGTCACCAATTCCTGTTGCAGCTGGGCTGGCAACGAAGTGGAAAAGCCGTTTAAGTAGACCTCGTTCGTCGCGTACCCTTCTGGCTCGATGAACAATTGATGCCGGTTCTTTTCAGGAAACTTAACAACCTTATCTTCGATAGAAGGACAGTAACGAGGACCGATACCAGTAATTGCGCCTGAATAGAGAGGCGATTCATGTAGGTTTTTGCGAATCTCGCGGTGAACGGCGTCGTTGGTGTAGCCCAGGTAACAGTTCAGTTGTCGCTGCTTGATTTCATCCGTCGAGAAAGAAAAGGGCACCGGGCGCTCGTCCGGCGGTTGCGGATCAAAAGCTTCCCAATCAATAGTCCGACCGTCCAGCCGCGGCGGTGTACCCGTTTTCAACCGACCCATCGGGAATCCAAGTCGTTTCAGGGTCGCGGCGAACTCAACCGAGGGCGGCTCGCCGGCGCGGCCGCCGCTATAGGTGTTGCGCCCGGTGTGAATCCGACCGTTAAGGAACGTGCCAGTTGCGACCACAACGCTCTTCGCGCCGATGCGCCGAGAGTCTTGCAGCTCGATTCCAGACACGCAGGTTTCTTCCGCGAGGAGGTCTGTCACCAGGCCCTGCCGGAGGCTCAAGTTCGGGGTACCCTCCAAAGTGCGGCGCATTTCCACCCGGTAGAGGCCACGATCGGCCTGAGCTCTCGGCGCCTGAACGGCCGGTCCGCGCGATCGATTGAGTAGCCGAAACTGAACGCCGGTACGGTCGATGACGCGGCCCATGATGCCGCCCAAGGCATCAATCTCACGAACTAAGTGTCCCTTGCCGATTCCACCAATCGCTGGATTGCAAGACATCTGTCCAATCAAATCGAGATTAATGGTGAGAAGAGCAGTCTTTGCGCCCAGCCGGGCGGCTGCTGAAGCAGCCTCGCACCCAGCATGCCCCCCGCCGATAACGACCACATCAAAGCTTTCGTCAAAAATCATAGCAACTTGTTTAGTTCTCTAAGATTCAAATTAGCGAAGCAGCGCATGCGGCGACTATTTCCCGATACAGAACGTGGAGAAGATCTGTCCGAGAATCTCATCGCTCGTTGTCTCACCGGTAATTTCTCCCAAGTACCTCAGGGCGTTATGAAGTCCAACTAACGTAAGCTCTTCAGTTGCGCGCTGACGGTTCAAATGTTCAGAGGACTCGATCTCATGAACCGCCCGTACCAGCAGCTCATGATGGCGCGCATTTGTGATGAGCAATCCTTCGGCAGACGAACTTCCGTGTGCAAACGGCTTGAGTATAGCAGCGCGCAGGTCTTCTAGTCCCGTGGCCGTTTTTGCTGAAACAGCGAGAGCGGTTATGCAAGTGGGCGTCGCGAGAAACTCTTGCAGAAGACCGTCAGCGCTGAAGGTCGGTAGATCGCTCTTATTCAGCGCGATAACATGACGCCTGGTTTCAACCTCGGTAAGCATCATTCGATCTTCATCACTGAAAGATTGTGCTCCATCGATTACCACGATAACCAAATCCGCGTCTGCAGCTTCACGTCTTGTTCGGTCTACTCCGAGCGATTCGATCTCATCGGTGGCGGAACGAATACCCGCGGTATCGATTAGCAGAACTGGCACTCCCTCGAGGTCGACAGGCTCACTGATCGTGTCTCGGGTTGTCCCTGGAATGTCCGTCACAATGGCGCGCCCCTGACCTAGTAACATATTGAAGACACTAGACTTACCGGCGTTCGGCCGTCCGACTAACGCCACCGTCAAACCGTCGTGAAGAAGTCTTCCTTTGCCAAACGTACGCATCAAGGCCAAAAGGTGTTCGCGTACGAGTTGAAGCGAGCGGGCAATATGATCGTATTCGATTGTAGGAAGATCGTCTTCGACAAATTCCAGCGAGGATTCAAGTCGCACGATGACTTTCAGTAAGTCTTCCTTCGCAGGTCTAAGTCGGTCGGAAATCTCGCCTTTCAACTGCCGAGTCGCCTGGCGCAACGCGTCGTCGGTTTGCGCATCGATGAGATCGCGGATCGCTTCCGCCTCAGTGAGCTGCATACGACCATTAGCAACAGCACGCAGTGAAAATTCGCCGGGGTCGGCTAGCCGAGCATCAAGTCTAAGGATCAGATCAATCACCGTGCGCAGCAGCACGGGCGAGCCATGGCAATGCAATTCGACGACGTCCTCACCAGTGAACGATTTGGGACCTTTGAAAAAGCAGACCAGCGCCTGGTCCAGCACCTCCTCGGTAAACGGGTCGATGATGTTTCGCAGGCTAAGTAAGCTTGGCGAAGGATTAAAGCAAGGCAACCCGACGAGGGTGCGCAAAATGGCGAGCGATTTCGGCCCGCTTATGCGAATGACGCCGATACCGCTACGACCTGGCGGAGTTGAAAGGGCGACAATAGAATCGGTTTGAAAACCCACGGCAAAAATAATTGAAATAGCACCAGTTGTGAGCGTCAGCCGGTGACGGGAGACTTGAGACTAACTCTGAGGCGGCGGGCATTCCCTTCTCCAATCGATTCAGTCGCGAGATCTTCTTCATCGGCCAGCGAAAGGTGGATCACTCTCCGCTCCATTGGATCCATGGGGCCGAAAACAAACGCCGAGGAGGTTGCGCGAACCTGGCGCGCTGCATGTTGTGCCATCGCGCGCAGCTCCGCCTCTCGTGCCGCTCGATAGTTGTTTGCGTCGCAGATAATTCTCTGTCCTTTTGGCAATGAGCGCCCGAGTGCTTGATTGAGGATCTGCTGCAGGGCATCAAGTAACTCGCCACCCTGATTCAGAAGGAGCTCACTGTCTGGGCCTTCAATTCCCAACAAACAGCCTAGCTCCGATTCGGAAGCCGTGGCCCGCAGATCGAAGCCCGCGCCTTTAAGAACTGAATTGATTAATTGCTCAGCTTTAACGCAAGTCTCGTGCATAGTTCCTTAGTAGGAGGCAGATTGTACCGCAGGAAAGGTTCGACTGACCACGCATGAGGGGCGCAGAGGCGACTGGAAGGCGGATAAGCCGACAGTTATTGCTATTCCTTTTTCCTTACGAAGACCTCTCCGCGCCTGGTGAGGCCGGCCTTGCGGGCCAGTGTGTTTAGGACTGAATCAAGAAGGTCTCTATTTTCGAGTTTGAAGCTTGTCACTCCATTGGCATTGCTGTCCGGATCGTTATATTGAAGCGTCAAGTAGCGCACTTTGGTTTTGATGAAGCCCGCGGGAATTCCATAAAGAGGCACGTGACTCGCGACGGTCGCGGCACCCGGTCGCACCGAATGGGTATCGCCATAGGCGCCGGTAATTGAGTTGTAGGGAATCGAGATCAGCTCCTTGCGTTTCTCGTCACTGAAGACCAGGCGTTTATTCAAATCATCAAGCGAGAGTGTGCCGTTCATCTTGTGTGGATATCCAAAGACACCGCCTTCGTATTTCGCTTTTACGATTGCCGGTGCTGGTGAAGGAGCCGTCTTTGCGGCGGGCGTCGGATCGTCAGCAATTGTTCTGGGCCGCTGCGGAAATACAGCGAAAGCCAATAGGAAAATCAAAAACAGCGGGTAAGCTGAAACAGTTTTATTGACCATATCCAAACTCCATTTTCTTCGGCGCGAGGGTAAGCTCGCCTGCATCGATGTCTCAGTGCTCCCAGGTTGACGTGACGGCTTGCCAATTCCGAATCCAAAACAATTGCCAGTGAAGGATGTCGGCTAGCGTAGCTATCTTGACCGGCGCGCATGACTGAATTGAGCTTCAGAGAACGTAAACCTCGTAGTTCTCAATTTGCCATCCAGGAAAGTGTAGACGATACCTTCTTTTGGGTTGCGAAAGACTGAACCATTTTGGATGTCATCGCGCACAAAAGCTCGATCCTTCAACAAGCGCATCGACTCTGGCGTATCGGAGGAACTTGCATGCTGCAAGACTACTTCCAGGACGGTGCCTACAACTTCGGATCTGAGTTTCTTAGTCGTCACAAATTTTTCATCGACGAAACTAACCCAAACGGTCCCACCGGCCACGTTGAAGCGCAAAGTGCCAGAAGAACTCTCGGCGACGGGTTTACCCAGGATTTGCAACACGTCAGCACGACGCGATTTGAAAGGTTCTATGCCGTTCCAGGATGACGCTCGTAGAACGTTAACCGAACCGCCATAACAGAGAAGCAAAATCAGGCAACTGGCGACGGTGAACCTCGGCCATCGATTGCTTGTTGTCGATTTCATCGCGAGGATGCTAATCGAACGCCCTTATTTTGCAAAGGGGCGCACACGCTCTAGTGAATCCTTGAAGTCAGCATCGTTCGGCGCCACAGTCAAGGCTTTCTGGTAGAGCGAGAATGCCTTCGCATACTGCTTTGTTTTCTCGTAATCGTAACCCAGTTCGCGGTAAACATTGACATCGGTAGGCGATTTCAGCAAGGCGCGCTCGAGGGCGGCGATCGCTTTCGGGAAATTGTTTGCGCGCGATTGCGCGACGCCCAGGAGATAAAGCGTCATGCCGCTGGCATTTTCATTACTCGCCGCACGATCTAGAGCAGTCGCCGCGCGTGCGTATTGCTGGGCGCCGATCAAAGCACGTCCGTACAATCCAAGTGATTCTTCGTCGGCGCGCAGACGCGTCAACGTTTCTCCGGTCCGTACGGCGCTCAGATAGTCTGCTGTGGATTTTGTTTGGTCGGCAGCCGAAGCAGCGCGACGGAGATACGCCGAAGTCAATAGGTACCAGGCAGAAGCAAGCCGAGAATCATTCAATGTCGCTCTGTTCAGCATAGAGATCGCAGTGTCCAAATCATTCCGAGAAAGGGCGATCTGGCCTAAATAAAGAAGTGACGCTGAGTCCTTTGGGTTAGCCTTGATGGCGGCATTGAAAGAGCGTTCAGCATCTGCAGCCTTACCGGTTTTGAATTCTGCCAACCCTCGGTAATAAAGAAACGAAGCATCAGGCTTTGCGCTGGAGCGGTTGGTCGCTGCCACAAGCAGCGGCAACGCCTGATCGAACTTCTCGGCGAGCACATAGCTTTCGGCCAGGGCGTCAACAGTATGCGAGTCTTCTTGCTTTGCCGCGCGCTGCAGATCGAGCGCCTTCTGCAAATCGCCCGATGCCTCGGCATACCGTTTAAGATAGAATTCGGAAAACCCCGCAAGTTTCCAGGCTTCCGCATTGCTCGGATCAGCGGCTGCGATTTGTTTGGCTTCCGCGGCCGCTGCGGCGTACTGTTTTTGCTGAAACAGTTGAAAGGCATGCATCGTGTCTGACGAGACAGGGGCACTGCCCACCGGCCTGGCCGGTTTCACGTCGAGCAGCGGCGCTTTCCTGTCAGCAGGAGGCGGTGATTTAGGTTCTGGTCCCAGTAAAGTGTCCGGCGGCTTCACACGACGCGGCCGCGACTGTGCGTCCGCCCTCGGAGCGAACGCGAATACGACGCCGAGGGTCAGGACAACCAGCAGAAACTTTTGATTCTTCATGGAGATGATTCTTTCAGATTTTAACGCAAGTTTTCAACGCCAGCAGGAGAGCAAATGACGGTATTTCGGATGCGTTGACGGCCAGTGGGGTTCGCCTGGCCACGGCCGCGGGGCAAAAAGGAGCGGCCGGCTTAAGACCGACCGCCCAAGAAAGGCTAATTGCCGTAACCTTCGCTTACTCAGAAGTTAAGCTTCAATCCAAATTGAAACTGGCGGGGATCAAAGGCGGCCGTTGGCCGGCTGTAGTAACGACCGTTACCGGCACGTTCGTGGAAGGCGTTTACATCATCGATGAATGGTGACGCGGCCGCTTCATTGAATCGATTGAACAGGTTGAACCCCTCCGCGATGATATCCAAGCGGAGACGTTCGCCGAATCTCACCGTGCGGGTCAGGCGCATATCGAGCGAAGAGAACGAATGCGTGATGCCCATGTTCCGACCCAGGTCGCCGCTCGAAAAGACTCCGTTCGTTATCAGCGGAGTGCAACCCGGCGTGCCCGGCACGCAAAGTAATCCATTCGGAAGCACTGACGGACGATCAGTCTGATTCGACTGGTCGTTGTTCGTGTCCTGGTTGCTCAAGATATTGAACGGACGCCCGGATGAAATCTCAAAAATTGGCGCCAGCGTGAAGTCGGCGAGAAACTTGTGGAACCCATCACTCGATCGCCACGCCGCCGGTGAAGCAAGAACCGCGCTGAAGACGAAACGATGTCGCTGATCGAAAAGCGAGTCGGCGCGCTCAGCACCGAAGTTTCGGTTATCCTGCGGCAGCAGCAGCGTCTGGAGATCTGACGAATCATCGATCGAATGCGACCAGGTGTAGGAAGCGAGGAATTGGAAACTGTGCGAAAAGCGCTTCTTAAGATCCACGTTCATCGCGTTGTAATTCGAGTTGCCATCGGAGGTTTGCGCGTTCACCGATCCAAAAGGCGAAACAACACCTGGAGTGCGCAATGATCCCGTGGCGATTAGAGCACCATTCAAAGCGGCTGGTGTGACTGCGCCACCGGTCAACGCTTGCACCAGAAAGTAATTCGGCGCATTCGGACGGAAGAAATTTGCCGCCGCCGGCGCGATGACCGATCCGCGCGTCGTGACCGAGATAAGCCCCGGAATCGGTTGCGCCACGATGTTGCTGCATGTTGACGGTGACACAGTCAACACTTCGCTGGTATTCAGCGGTTGGCGGTTAAAGCAGCGCACGAAGTTAGCAATCTGCAAATCGGTACGCGGCGCATTTACATCAAGCGGGTGCGGCAAATGATGCGCGCCGACGAAAAGATAACCCGCCGAGATCGACATGTCTTTGGTCAACTGACGCTCAATGGTGAAGTTAGCCTGATTCGCATATGCGTATTCAAAATTCTTGCTGACATGCAGCGTGAACGGCAGCACCGGTCCAAACCCGGGAAATGTCTGATCATTAAAGCGCTGCCGTCCGAACTGGTATTGTGCGTTTGATGCAGCCCCAGGTGTGCAATTTACTCCCGGAACGGCGCCGGCAAAGTTACACACGATAACTGTGCCCTGAAATACCTGGGTTGCATTGAGTAGGGCTGTAGGCAGCGGACCGCCTTGTGGCGTCAGGATGCCCTGTTGTTGCTGGGCGGCGTCCGCGATGTCAGAGTTGAAAGCAATAGCCAGCAGTGGATGATCATAGAAGATTCCGGCTGCCGCACGAATGACGGTTTTCCCGTCGCCCTTTATGTCCCAGGCCACACCCAGCCGAGGGGCGTAATTGTTCTTGTCACGCGGAAAGCCCTGTTGCACATTCAACGCATCCTGCGCAGCGAGCAGATCGCTCGCCGACAAAGAGATTCCGGAAAGAGGATCGCGAAACGCAATCGTCGGAATTTGTTCGGTGATTTCATAGTCATACCGAAGGCCGTAATTGAAAGTAAGGTTGCGCCGAATCTTCCACGAATCCTGAGCAAACCATGCTATTGGTTTATTCTTGATCCTGCTCACCGGATTACCGAACCCTTGAATGTAGTTGGTCGGAAGTCCGAGACCGTATTGTTGCACCGGCGTGAAGTCAGGGGGCGCCACTGCGCCAATGGTCGGAAACGCCCCGACACTTGTCGCGCCTAACCCGCCAAAGTTATAGAGGCCCGCAAAGTTCAGTTCGAAAACGGCCGAGGGTATGCGCACCGACGCATAATCGCCCCCGAACTTGAAGGTGTGATTGCCGCGGACCCAATTCAGATTGTCAGTCCATTCGTAACGCTCTTCGGTGCGAATAACGGGCGAGAACAACTCACGCCCGATGAACGCCGTGCCTGAAATGTTGAAGGCCACAGCGTCCGGATTCTCTGAGCGGAAAGTCGCGCGCCGCTCACCAAAGTTGAATCGCAATTCATTGACGCTATGATTTGAAAGCGTCGAAGCGAGTGTCGCCACGGCCGATACGTCTTTCAGCTTTTGAATCCCGGTGCGTGAGAAATCGTTCTGACCCAGGGACTGATTCTGCGATTCGACTTGAATACCTGTGATGGTGCTGGGATTGTAGCCGAACCGGAACGAGAGATGATGCTTCTGCGCGTCGTCGATAACATGATCCAATCGGAACGAGTTAAAGGTTGTCTTGTCAGTGACCGGAAATATGTTCTGAAGCGTCAGCAGCGGCCGAAATGCGATGAGCTGACCCGCAGCGTTCGTCGTAGTTGAGGGCACTGGCGCGCCGGAAAGAAAAAACCGGGAACCTATAACTGCCCCGGTCAGTAGTCCGGGAACTGACCCGGGATTTGGCAGAGGATTACTGCCCGTCAGGCCAGTAGTGCCGCCGCTGGAGGCCAAATAGGCATACTGCACGGCAGCGCCGATAAGCGCCGCATTCCCCGTAGATAGCAGAGTGCCGATATAACCGACCTGCGGCGCGGTCAGGTTCCGAAAAGTCACCGGTCCTAATCCGGTGATGGGAATCGTGACGGAGCCACTCAAACCCTGCGCCACGTTGCTGGTAAAGAAACCCGACTCGTGACGCCGGCGCTGCTCAAATGAAGCGAAGACAAAGGTGCGGTCTTTGTCGAGAGGGCCACCAAGCGTCGCGCCATATTGGGCGCGGGTAAACGGCGGCTCGGCTATAGGCGCAAACGCATTACGCGCCTGGAAACTCTTGTGCCGTAGGAAGCCAAAGAAGTTTCCGCGCCATTCATTCGTGCCACCCTTCGTGACTACGTTCACGACCCCGCCTGCCGAGCGTCCGAACTCCGGCGCGAACGAATTCGTTACGACCTGAAATTCCTGGACCGCTTCCTGGCTAACCGTCGAGCGCGAAGCATTCACCGAATTGTCAGTGTTGTCAGCACCATCAACCTGAACCAGGTTTGACCGGCCGCGCTGGCCGCCGAAATTCAGGCCTGTCGTAGGCGCCGGGCCAATCGGTCTGCCGTTATCACGGCCAACGTTCGACGAAATCAACGCGAACTTCGTGTAGTCGCGCTCGTTGATCGGAAGATTATCTATGCGCTGCTGATCGACTGTTGTACTTACGGCCGTGCTCGTTGTTTCCACAATATTTGGCGCAGCCGAAGTTACCGTTACCCTGGCCGTGATCTCGCCGACTTCTAACGCAATGTCCTGATTGGCAGTTTGGCCGACCGTGACTTTCACGCTGGGAATGACAGCAGTTTTGTAGCCCGTTTCCGTAACCGTCACTTCGTATTCCCCTGGCGGCAGACTAACAATCTTGTAGAAACCTTCATCGTTAGTAGTCGCGTCACGTGAAAAATTCGTTGCGGCATTTCGCGCCCTCACGGTTGCATTAGTCACGACCGCACCGCTCGGATCGCGGACCACACCCTGCAAGTCCGCGGCGTTCGACTGTGCCTGCGACATCGCAGCATTCACGCAGGAAATCGCCGCTAAGCAAATCAGCAGTAGACGCATTAACGTCCGGCGGCACTGCCCAGGGAAAAAAACCATTTTCGTCTCTCCTTTTTCGAAGTAAAGGTTGGAAAAATTGCTGATGTTGGTAACCGTTTTCTTCGGGGCGCGAGAAGGGCTTTCCGACATCAGATCAATGGCTGACTGAGCGATGCGATTGCCTCTGTTTTCTTAAGCGTCATCCAGAAGAAACAGCTATCGGAGCATCCGGATTCCGCTGGATTGAAGACGTCAGTAGCCTGAGAAGGTCCGTGACGGTCTTCGCAGGGTTCCCTGCGGCTGTTTTTACCGCAAAAAACCTGTTGTGGCAAGGTTTCATTTGCCCTTTGGAAGCTGAGGTTGGATGGACAAGAGGCACAAACCGAGTTGGTTTTGCACCGATCATTTGCGCTAGTTGACGATTGCTAATCAGTCTGTAATCCGAAGCGCGTAGCTCGCGTGATGCGACGACGGAGGAAGCGGCTGGCCCGGAAGCATCCGATTGCGAACCCCGCCAGGCTTGGGACGAACGCGGCGCGTCGCATCATCGAACAGAGTCGCAGACGTAAGTCGAATCTTTGTTTATACAACGCTCGATATTGCTGGCCAAGCGCACCGATCTCACGGCCATTGCGAACCTTGTCCAATCGATCGACGATTGCGTGCGCGGCGAGCTCACCAGTCTCGAGCGCCATCAACATCCCGCTGCCGGTAAATGGATCGATGAACGAGGCGGCATCGCCAATCGCCAGCAATCCATTTGCCGGCCGAACCGACCGCCTTCCGAAGCCTCCCAGGGAAACGGCCAGCCAGGGCGTGGACACGCGCGCCGTTTTCAAGGCATCGGCCGCGCGCCGGTTCTGGCAGACGACTTCACGCATCACGCGCTCTGCGTCGGTGCCACATTTGCGCACATCGTCCGCGGATGCGATGAAACACAGATTGGATAGCCCGTTTTCGATCGTGCTCAGTCCGCCGTAGCCGCTCCGATAGAAATAAATCTCGCAGGCGCCGTTCGCGACGCGCGTGTTTTCGAGATGAGCTTTGAATGCTACCAGCGTTGCCCGACGTGGATCCGACGCACTTTTTTGTTCTATGTGTCGTGCGAGCGATCGAGTTCGCCCCGTCGCGTCGATGGTTACTGGCGCGCGATAATAAGTTTCGCGTTTCCCACTTCTTACGACCGCGCCACGGACGCAACGGTCCTCGAGGATCACATTCACGGCTTGAGCATTCTCAAGAACGTCCACACCGATTTCACTGGCGCGACGGAGCAGCCGCTCGTCCATCTCCGCACGGCTCAAACCAAGCGCTATGCCGTGGGCGCCAAACCATGAGCTGGGCACAGAAACGCTTCTACCGTTGCGCGCGAAAAAGACTGTTTCGGTTAAGGAGGATGGTTGAGCGGCCAACATGCGGTCGGCAACGCCAAGTTGCTCAAAATGCAGGACGCACTCTGGCGAAATGAACTCGCCACAAAGCTTTGCTCGCGGAAATTCTTTCTGCTCAGCCAGCAGGACGCGCGCGCCGGCAGCGGCCAAATGAATCGCCGCACTCGAGCCGGCAGGTCCACCACCTGCGATGATCACGTCGTAATCGAACGAGCTACCCATGGACCCCTAAAATAAATCGTTTAGAGACGCGACTTGGCGCGTCTGTTGTTGTGCGCGTACAAGTACGCGCTCTAAACATTCGGAGCGGGCATTGCTGATAACACGAGCCGCGACGGAAAATATCTCTCAACTTTCACGTTTGGTAACCCGGCTTGTTCGCCGAGGTATTCCAATTCCTTGGGCTTGAAACTTCGCAGAATCGAGAGCGCGCCGTCCTCGCGTAAGAGTCGGTTGTGCAAAATTAACCGACCGATCGTCGTATAGAAATAATAAGCCAACGGGTTGCGATGCAGGTCAATTACAAAAATTCCGCGCGCGGCAACTCGGGCCATTTCGCGCAAAATTCGTACAGCTCCCGCGTCATCAAAATGATGGAGAGTCAGCGACTGCATTACGAAATCAAAGCAATCATCCGCAAACGGAAGCATGTAGCCGTCGGCTCGAACCGACGAGATTTCCGGAAAATCGGCCGACTCGTCAAGAATCGCTTTTGCCGATCTTTCGTTCAACTCCAGGCCAACCAGCGACGCAATTCGATTCGTTTCTCGCGACCATTTCGCTGTGACTCTGAGCAGTTCACCAGAACCAGCGCCCACATCAAGGACGGAAAAAGTTCGCAGACTTTTGCGTTCGATCTCTCTTAATAGCGATTTTCGGAGGGCGCTCGCATCGCCCAGCCATTCATTAACTCGTTGCAGTTCGACAATGCAGCCTTCGTATTCTTCGGGCGTGTACGTCCCCTTGTCGAGATTTTCAAGCTCGTAGCTGCGGTGTCGAAAGCGTTCGAACATGGTTGGTGAATCGTAAACCGTGGATTGTAAATGGGTGAAGGACTTTTTCTATTTACGATTCACCATTTACGGCCTTTCAATCACCAAGGCGCTGTTCTTCGATCCAAATCCGATGCAATTGCAAAGTGCCACCCGGACGTCTGCTTCGCGGGCCTCGATGGGAACATAGTCGAGATCGCAATCCGGATCGGGTTCGTCGAGATTAATTGTCGGAGGGATAACACCGGTACGCATCGCGCATAAGGCAGCGCCCAAGCCGGCGGCGCCGCTGGCGCCTTGCGGATGGCCGAGCTGTGACTTCGTACCCGACATGGGAATGCGATGCGCATTGCAATTGAGGGCCAGCTTCAGAGCATTTGTTTCGATACGGTCATTCATGACTGTCGATGTGCCGTGCAGATTCACGTAATCGATCTTGCCGGGATCGAGTCCGGCGTCATTCATCGCCAGAGTCATCGCGCGGGCGGGCTCGTCGCCGCCTTCCTGAAGCCGCACGCGATGATAGGCGTCGCAAGTTGAACCGTAACCAGTAATCTCTGCGTAGATGTTCGCGTCGCGCTGCTTGGCTCGCTCGAATTCCTCGAGAACATAGATCCATGCGCCTTCTCCAAGGACCATGCCTGAGCGGTTTCGAGTGAACGGTCGCGAGGCGCGGTGCGGCTCGTCATTCCATTCGGTCGTGAGCACCGTCAGCAAGTTGAACGCGGCGAGGATGCCAGGGGCCAGCGGCGCATCTACTCCTCCGGCAATCATCACGTCCTGACGACCGAGCACGATATGTTGCGCAGCGTAGGCGATCGCGTCAGTAGAGCTGGTGCATCCGGTCGACACAACATGCGAAAGGCCGCGCAGGCCGAAAGCCATCGAAAGTTCGCTCGACAGGGTGCCGTGGGTAGCCGCGGGAATGATGTAAACACTTGCCTTGGAATGCGAGCCTCCTTGATACCAAATTGCATAATGATCTTCTACGAAAGGCAGACCGCCGCCGCCAGTCCCCAGCTCAACTCCGATCTGCTGTCGTTCTTCTGCTGAGAAATCCTGCGGAGACATTCCGGCATCAGCAAATGCTTCACGGGCAGCAGCCAACGCTAACGGAACCGTGCGCGGCACGTGCTTGCGATCTTTGGGACCAAGTTGCGCCTGCCAATCGAAGTCGCGCACTTGTGCCGCAATCTTTACCGGTGAGTTCGAAATGTCGAACGATTCGATTCTCCGGACGCCGCTTTCGCCGCGTTGTAAACCAGACCAAAAGGCCTCACGCCCAACACCGATT
>WNGK01004722.1_pt1 | contig 35799 bp, 36 predicted proteins | sample 5400601 | NCBI WGS metagenome assembly WNGK01 (sample SAMN13153376, study PRJNA577476) | soil metagenome | isolation source: 60 cm soil or saprolite under Garry oak tree replicate 1 | place: USA:California | collected 2016-06-15 | reverse complement strand
CGCCCGCGCCCAGGCCGGCCGCCCCCGCCCAGGGCCAGCTCAGCCTCGGGGACAGCGACACCTTCCCGGTGGCCAGCGCGGCCAGGCCCACGGCGCCGACCGTCCCGCTCATGGCCGCCCAGATGGAGGCCCGCCCCGACGCCACCAGGCGCCACGCCACCAGCACCGCAGCGGCCCCGGCCGCCATGATCACGACGCTCAGCACGGGCTCCCCTCCGGTTCCTCAGGGCAGGAATCGAACCTTCGCCGCGAGCTCGGCCGTGAGCGCGGTGATCACCGCGAGGTAGAAGAACCCCGTGGCGGACTGCACCGCCGTGGGCCGGAGCCCCTTCAGCGAGGCCCGGATGAACCCCGCGATGAGTCCGGTGCAGGCGACCATGCCGAACGCGATCCACGTGGCGTTCCCGGCCACCGTGAGGAGCGCGCTGATCGACCCCGCCGCGGAGGGTCCCGGGCGGCCGTTCGACCCGATGCCTCCGACCAGGACGCCCACCGCCTCGAGGGCCACCGAGCCGATCAGCAGCCACGCCATGCGGTTGATGGGTCCGCGGGTCAGCTTTCGGTCCGTGAGGTACCAGTGCCCCAGGAGCAGCCCGTCCAGGACCGCCCCGGTGAAGGCCGCCCCGGCCAGGAGCTGGAAGGCGGAGACGGCGAACCCCTCCCTGGTGGCGTGGGCGAACAGCAGGAGCATGGCCAGGGCCAGCGGCACGGTGGCGATGCCGAGGACCCGGGCCGCCGCGGAGCGCCGGGCGATGATGAGCGCGATCCAGAGCAGCGTCGATGCCCCCAGCGCCACGGCCAGGAACATCGCCGTGCGCCCGGCGGGTGCCGTGTTCGGGTCGAATCCCGCGGCCGCCGAGCCCGCCGTGGCGAAGGCCATCGCCGCCACCACGAATCCTGTCAAGAGGAAGAACCCCCTCCTGACCTCGCCCCACAGCGGGGTGAGGAACAGCAGGCCCGCGCCCCCGGCGGCGGTTTCGGCGAGGACGAGGGCCAGCACCCCGGCGGGCCCGCTCACCGGCGGGACGCGGGTTGAGCGTTCGGCTTCACGCCAATAGCGTATCGGCGTGCCGTCCGAACCCATCCTCACCGCGGGCCTCACCGCGGCCGTGGCGGGCACCGTGACCCAGGCCACGACCGCCTCCGGCGTCGGCTCGGGGGACGTGGCCGTCCTGGCAACGCCGGAGGTGGCGGCGCTGGCCGAACGAGCCGCCGTGCGGGCCGTGGCCGGCCTGCTGCCGGCGGGTCAGACCTCCGTGGGGACCTCCATCTCGGTGGAACACCTCGCGCCCACGCCCATCGGCGTGACCGTGAGGTCCACGGCCCGACTGGAGTCGGTGGACGGGCGCCGGCTGACGTTCTCGTTCGAGGTGACCGATCCCGCCGGCGAGGTCGCCCGGGGGACGCACGTCCGGGTCATCGTGGACCGGGCGCGGTTCGAGGCCTCGGCGTCCGAACGACTGCCCCCGGGCTGAACCGAGTCCCGGGTCGGCTCAGCGCCAGCCCTTCCCCCGCAACAGGCGCTTGACCCGCTTCAGCAGGGGCCGCTTCCGGTGACCGGCCGGCCCTTCCTGCCCGCGTTCGTCCCGGATCCGCTGGTCCTGCCGGGCCGCCTGCGCATCCCGGACCCGCTCCTCTCGCTGTGCGCCCTCCTCGGCCCGGGCCTCCAGGCCGTGTTCGATCTGGCGCCGCTCCTCCTCGGCGATCTCCCCGGGACCCTCCTCGCTGTGCCCCATCCAGGCCATGGATCCCTCCTTATCCCAGATACGAGCTGCGCTTCATGAGCGTGGGATCGACCATCACGTTGATGCAGGCCGCCACGCCGGAGTCGAACGCCCGCTGCAGGGCCGGCCGGATCCGGTCGGGGCTGGTGACCTTCTCCCCGTAGCCGCCCAGGCCCTCCACCATCTTGTGGTAGGGCGCCTCCGGGTCGAGGTCGGCCGCGGGGGCGTTCCCCTGCCCGTACAGGGCCTCCTGGGCCACCTTGATCTGGCCCCACGCCCCATCGTTCCCGATGATCCCGACGAACGGGATCCTCTGCCTGAGGGCGCTCTCGAACTCCATGGCGTTCAGCCCGAACGACCCGTCGCCGTACACGATCAGCACCTGCTTGTCGGGCTTGGCCAGCTTCGCCGCGATGGCGAACCCCGGGCCCACTCCGAGCGTGCCGAACGGCCCGGGGTCCAGCCAGTGCCCGGGGTACCTCGGCTGCAAGATCGACGCGCTGATACCCACGATGTCTCCGCCGTCGCCGACCACGATGGCGTCGGGGTCCAGGAAGTCGCGGATCTCCCGGGCGAACCGCTGGGGGTGGATGGGCACGGCGTCGGACTCCATCCCCGCCTTGGCCTCGTTCCTCAGGCGTTCCTCCTCCCCGCGGACCTCTCCGGTCCAGTGGGGCTCCTCGACGTTCCCCACCCCCAGGTCCAGGAGCTGCTCCGCCACCCGTCCAGGGTCGCCCACGATCCCGATGTCGACGGGCCGGTTCCTCCCGATGTGGACCCCGTCGACGTCGACCTGGATCACGGTGACGCCGTCGGCGAACCCGCGCTGGCCGAACCCGAGCCGGAAGTCCCAGTCCACCCCGAGGGCGAGGACCACATCGGCCCGGCCCAGGGCGAGCTTTCGGGCCGCCGAGAAGAAGTAGGGGTCGTCCGCCGGCAAGCATCCCCGGCCGAGCGAGTTCAGGAACACCGGCGCCTTCAGCGCGTGGGCTAGCTCCCGGAGCGCGTCGTGCCCGCCGGCCCACCGAACCCCGGCACCGGCGAAGACGATGGGACGTTCGGCCCCCTGGAGGACCTGGAGGGCCTGGCGGGCCAGGTCCGGGTCACCCTGGGGGCGGGCCTCCGTACGGAACCTCGCCGGCGGCTTCGCGTCGGAGGGCGCGGGGGAGAACTGCACGTCCAGCGGCACGTCCAGGAAGGCCGGCCCCTTCCGGCCGCTCATCGCGTGGCGCAGGGCCGTCGCGGTGAAATCTCCGAGGCGGCGCACGTCGTAGCACGTGGCCGCCCACTTCGTGATCGAGGACACCAGCGTGACCTGGTCCATCTCCTGGAGCGAGCCCATGCCGAACTCGAAGACGGGGTTCTTGCCCGACAGGACCAGCACCGGGGAGTTCGCGTACATGGCGTTGGCGATCCCGGTGACGGCGTCGGTCACGCCGGGGCCCGCGGTGACCGCGGCCACACCCGGCCTCAGCGTGACCCGGGCCCACCCGTCCGCCGCGTGCGCGGCGGACTGCTCGTGCCGGAAGTCGACGATGCGCAGCCCCGCGTCGACACACCCGTCGTAGATGGGGGCGATGTGCCCCCCAGACAGCGTGAACAGGTTCGGGACGCCCTCGGCGGCCAGGACCTCCGCCACGAGGTGTCCTCCGTGCCTCGGCTTGTCCGTCATGTGACCTCCGATGGCTGCCGGTGGGCGCCGGGCCGACCCCGAGAGATTAGTGGACCGAGCCGATCCGTTCGTGTGGCACCCGCTACGCTATCCGGCCGATGCCCCTGTTCAGGCGAAGGCAGAGAGAGGCCGGGCCGCCGTCGGCGAACCCGGGAGGAGGCGCCTCGCCCGCCCGCGACGCCGACGCCGATGCCGATGCCGACTGGCGCTCCTACGACGGGATCGCCGAGACCTACGCGGGTGTGCATGCGGCCCGAACGGCCCCCCCGGCGAAGGACCTCGTGGAGATCGTGGCGCCGCCGGCCGGAGGGCGGGTGCTCGACGTGGGCACGGGGACCGGGGTGGCGGCCCGTGCCGCCGTCGCCGCGGGAGCGGCGTTCGTCGCCGGGATCGACCCCTCGGTCCCCATGCTGGCCCAGGCGGCCCGGGAAGGGAGCGGCCCTCGGTACGTGGCCGCAGAAGCCATCGACCTCCCGTTCCGCCCGGAGAGCTTCGACGCCGTGGTGTGCGTGTTCGCCATGACGCACTTCGCCAAGGCGGAGACGGCGTTGTTCGACATGCTGCGGGTCCTCCGATCCGGAGGCAGGCTGGGCGTGGCCCTGTGGGGCGACGGGGCCGACGAGTTCTCGCGAGCGTGGACCGGGGTGGCCGAGGAGTTCGCCGAGCACGAGATCCTGCGCGACGTGTACGAGCGGGCCATGCCCTCGGCCGACCGCTTGTCCGATCCCGCCCGGCTGAAGGACGCCATGCACGAGGCGGGGCTGAGGGACATCCGGCTCGACCGCCGGCCGTACCGGTTCCAGATGACGGCCGAGGACTACCTCACCCTCCGGGAGAGCGCGAGCACGGGGCGCTTCCTCCGGCAGATGCTGGGCCAGGAGCTCTGGGACACCTTCCGGCGACGAACCCGCGAGGTCTTCGGCGAACGGTTCCCGCCCGTCTTCAACGACTTCCGCGACGTGGTGCTCGCCGCCGGCCACAAGCCGTAGCCGGCGGGGAGTTCGTCTGGCCGGGCTAGGACCAGAACTCGTCCGTGGCGTACGCGTCGCCGGGGTGGAACCACGACTCCGTGACCTTGCCGTCCTTCACGTGCAACACCTGCACCGAGTTGTCCTGGAGCGTCTTGCCCTCCCGCTCCCCCCTGGCGGCGGCCAGCGCCACCACGTGCTCGTCGTTCGCCAGGATGTCGTGGACCTCCAGCCGGAAGGTCCCGCCGCTCATCTCCACGGTGCGGGCGAAGAACCCGAACACCGCGTCCTTGCCGCGGTAGTCGCCCGCGAGCGGACTCCGTCCGCCCACGTGCCATACCAGATCGTCCGCGAACAGCTCGTTCAGCGTGTCCATGTCGCCGCTGGAGAACGCGGCATATCCCCTCCGGGTCAGCTCCTCGTTCGGATGCGCCATCGCGTGGTCCTTTCGGTCGGTGGACCGGCCGAGGTTCGTCCGGCGGCCGCAGTCTACCGCTGGAGCTGGCGGAACTGCTCGGCGTGCTGCACCCCCACCAGGCGGCCGGCCTCGTCGGCGTCCAGCGGCATCCACTGCTCGAAGAACTGCAACTGGCCCTTCTTGATCTGGCTGTGATGTTCTCTCAGCGCGGCCAGCTTCGCCTCGAGGTAGCCGGTGATGTCCTCGAAGATGTTCGGCTCCGTGGTCCAGGCGAACCTGATCACCGGCACCTTCCACGGTTCCAGCCCCTCCTCGAGCTGCTCGGGGAAGTAGGTCGGATTGCCGGCGGCGGGGAACATGGCGTCCATCGCGGTGGCCCCGGCGGTGCGGTGGTCGGGATGGTTCATGAACCGGTTGCCGATGAACCACGTGGTGGGATCGGCGGTGATCACCACCTGGGGCTTCACCTCCCGGATGGTCCGAACGATCTCCCGGCGAACCTCCGAGGCGTTCTCGAGCTCACCGTCGTGGTTGTCGAGGATGCGAAAGCTCTTGAGACCGAGCACCTTGGCCGCGCGCTTCTGCTCCTCGGCCCTGGTTCGGGCCAGCTCCTCCCGGTCGCAGTCGGGCTCCTCGGACCCCCGGTCGCCGTTGGTCAGCACCAGCAGGTGGACGTCTCGGCCTTCCGCCGCCCACTTGGCGAGGGTGCCGCCGCTGGAGATCTCGGCGTCGTCGGGGTGGGCGAACACGGCCAGGACGGCCCCCTCGTTGTCCCGCCACTCGATCACCGCGCGCGGCCCTTCCTGGGACCGCCCGCCCGGCCGTCGCGTTCGGCCATGGTTTCCACGAACCGGATGATCGTCCGGGCCGGCGCGCCGGTGGCGCCTCGGGGCCAGTACGGGTTGCCCCGGTCGGAGAACGCCGTGCCGGCAACGTCCAGGTGGGCCCAGGGCACGTCGCCCACGAACTCCTTCAGGAACAGGGCCGCGGTGATGGCACCCCCGTAGCGGTTCCCCACGTTCTTCACGTCGGCCACCGTGGACTCGATGAGGCGGCGGTACTCGGTCCACAGCGGGAGCTGCCACAGGGGCTCGCCCTCGCTCAGGGCCGCCTCCCGGAGGTCGTCGATGACCTGCTGGTCGCTGCCGATGACCGCGGCCACGTCCTGGCCCAGGGCGATCATGGCCGCCCCGGTGAGCGTGGCGGCGTCCACGATCAGGGCGGGCTTCTTCTCCGCCAGGTAGGCCAGCGCGTCGGCCAGGACCAGCCGGCCCTCGGCGTCGGTGTTCAGGACCTCGGAGGTCTTGCCTCCGTAGTGCCGGAGCACGTCGCCGGGCCGGATGGCCGAGCCGCTGGGCATGTTCTCGGCGGTGGGGATGGCCGCGATCACGTCGACCTTCGGCTTCAGCTCACCGATCGCCCGCATGGCGGCGAGCGTCGCCGCGGCGCCGCCCATGTCGTCCTTCATCGTCTCCATCCACTCGGGCTGCTTCAGGGAGAGCCCGCCGGAATCGAACGTGATGCCCTTGCCGGTGATGGCGATGGGCCGGCCGGAGCCTCCTCCCCTGTAGGTCAGCTCGATGAGCCGTGGTTCGTTGACGCTCCCGGAGCCGACCCCGAGGATCCCGCCGAACCCGGCCTTCTGGAGCTGGGCCTTCGTCCAGACCTTGCACTGGAGGCCCGCCTTGGCCGCCATGGCCGTGGCCTCCGTGGCCAGGAACTCCGGCGTGGCGTCGAGGGCCGGCGTGTTCACCAGGTCCCGGGCCCAGTTCGCGGCGTTCGCGTAGATCTCCCCCCGTCGCATGGCCGCCTTCAGCGTCCTGGCGTCCGGCGAGCCGTCCGTCAGGGCCACGGCCTTCTTCAGCGCGGTCCTCTCCTTCGACGCATCGTCGATGGGGCGCTGCTTGTACCGGTCGAACCGGTACGCCCCGAGCACCAGGCCCTCGGCGAACGCGTGCAGGCTCTCGGCGCGGTCACCGGTGGCTTGATGGAGCGCGCTGGCCACCCTGGCGAACTTCGACGCCCTCCCGGCCACGCGGAGCAAGGCCCGGCGGAGCGCCCCCGGATCGGCCTCGTCCTTCGGCCCCAGTCCCACCAGCATCAAGGAGCGGGCGGCGATCTTGCCGAAGGTGGGGAAGGTCACGGCGTCTCCGACCCTCCCGGTGACCTGGTGATCCTGCAACGTCGCCATCAGGTCCGCGCCCAACGCCTTCCCCACCTCGGCCACCCCGGGGCCGGCCTTCCTGCCCTGGTAGAAGGGCAACATCAACAGGTCCGCGGACACCTCCGCGGGCGACGCGGTTGACACATCGAATGTCGGCACTGGGTCCTCCCTTGCTGTCCCTTCGCTGGCGAAGCGGTGAGCGCGGCCGGCAAGGCTCACCCGGCCCATCAGTCTATCGAAGGAGCCCCGTCGCGCCCCGGCCTCTTGCCGCGCGGAGTCGGTCCCCCGTAGGCTTGCGGTTCCCATGGAGAGCCGGGACCTGAGGAGCCTCGTTCGCTTTTCCCAGGACTCCGTCCAGCGGACGCAGGTGCACGAGAGCCTTCGGATCTGGAGCGAGCTGCTGTGCGTCTCGAGCAATCAGACCGTGGGGCCGATCCGGGACGAGGACTCGGACGCGATCTTCGTGATCGTGGCCGGCGAGGCCGCATTTCAGGTGGGGGGCAGGCGAAAACGGCTCAAGCAGTGGGCCACGGTCCTGGTCCCGGCCGGTTCGGATGTGGTGGTGGCCAACGCCAGCGTCGAACCGTTGGTGCTTCTGGTGACCGCCGCTCCCCCGCCGGTCCACCGCGAGGTCACCGGCTGAGCCGAGTGGCGAGTGCCCTCTCGCCGACAGGCCGGAGTCAACAGCGAACAGCGGCGGTCAGTCGGAGACGAACGCGCCTCGACGGGACACCTTCAGCACGGCGTAGGTGGCGAAGGCGGTGAAGAACGAGGGGATGCTGGCGCCGGCGGCGGAGCTCGCCAGGGGGAACGGCAGGCCCAGCCCGCCGTGCAGCAGGGTCTGCACCACCGACTGCCACCGGGCCGGACCGGTGGGGACGCTCCACTGGTACACGACGAACCCCACCGCCCACGCCACCAGCGCCGACGCGTTGAGCTTCGTGCCGCCCGGCCCTACCGTGGACCCGTCCACGCCCAGGCCGTAGTCCCCGCGGGGCACTCGCCTCCCCCGCAGAAGGAAGTGATCGGCCACGAAGACGCCGAACAGCGGCACGAACACAGAGCCAAGAAGGAACAGGAACGACTCGTAGTTCCCGAGGGCCAGGGCCGGCCTGAGTCCCAGCCAGGCGGCCAGCCCCGCGCCGGCCACCGCCACGGCCAGGACGGCCCTCCGCTGCGGGATGCGCTCCCGCAGGTTCTGGCTGGACACCGCCGCCGAGTAGATGTCCGCGAAGGCCTCGTCGGTCTCTCCGACCAGGAGAGCCAGCAGGACGACCCATCCTCCCGCCAGCGACGCGATGGCGGTGCCGAGCCCGGCGGGGCTCGTGTCGGAGAGCCCAGCCCCCAGGACCAGCAGCGCCCCCAGCGCGTAGAACCAGAAGTTGCCCGCCGCATAGCCCCAGAAGGTACCGGCGGCCGATGACACGCCCTGACGAGCGAACCGGTTGTAGTCGGCCACGAGCGGCAGCCACGACACCGGCATGGCGATCACCAGGTCCACGGCCAGCCAGAAGTGGAGCCCGCCCTGCCCGGGGGAATGCCAGACCGCTCCGAGGTGCGCGGTGGAGAGGACCCGGATCGTGATCCACGCTCCCACCGCGGCCACGACCCAAGCCCCGAACCGCTCCAGCCACTGCCGCACCACCAGGATCGGGCCTCCCAGGGCCAGGGCCGTGCACAGGACGGCGACCACGACCAGCCAGAGCCAGTACGACGAATGGTGGAACAGCCGCAGCGACATCTCGTTCGCCACCAGGGCCATGGCCCAGAATTCGAACCCCGTCCACCCAACGAGCTGGGCGATGTTCAGCACCGACGGGAGGTAGGAGCCACGGACTCCCAGGACGGGCCGGAACAGGACCATCCCGGGCACGCCCTCCCGGGCGCCGGCCAACCCGACCAGGGCAAGCACCGCGCTCCCCACCACCGAGCCCACGGCGATGGCCAGCAGGGCGTGGGCGAACCCAAGGGCGGGCACGAGCAGCGCGCCGGTGAGGGCGACCAGCAGGCCGATCGACAGGTCCCCCCACAGGACGCCGAAGTCGAACCAGGTGAGCCTGCGGTGCTCGGGCGGCACGGGACGGATGCCCCAGGTGACGGCGTCACGCCCCAGAGCCTGCTCGAGCCGCTCGCTCACGGTGGACATCGCGCCCGGGACCTCCCTTCGCCGGCATTACCCGGATCAGGTTCTGCGGGTCGCCGGCAACCCAGCCGGCCTCTCAGCCCGGTGCCACCGAGCTCCCCTGCTCCCCGGACTGTACTCCACACCGTCGTTCGGCGACCTGCACCCGGCGCCACCCCTCGGCACCGTTCGGCGACCGGCAGACGGCTCGGCCGGCCGACTCGGCGGAGGCGGCGGCGCACTTCGGGGGGAGCTACAGCCCCAGTTCCTTCTTGGCCTGCTCGGTGCCTTCGACCATGTTGACGAGCTTGGCGTAGGCCACGTCCCAGGACCGGGTCCGCAGGCCGCAATCGGGGGTGACGTGGATCAGGTTCGGGTCGCCGAACACGTCCACCGCGTACAGGATCCGGTCCCGAACCAGCTCCGGCGGCTCGACGAAATCGGTGTGGATGTCCAGCACCCCCAACCCCAGCACCGGCCGGTACGGGAGGTCCCGGAACTTCTTGATCACAACGTACCCGGGCCTGGTCTCGTCGGTCACGCCCAGGTCTCGCGTGTCGTAGTTCGCGAAGCCCACCGCGAACTGCCCGCAGCCCGTCATCGCCTCGATGGCCGGGAAGAATAGGTTGTAGTCGCTGAAGCAGAGGTGGGTGGAGAAGAACCCGTCGGGGAGCCCCTCCACCGAGGCGTTGAAGCTCTCGGCGAACAGGTCGAGCTCCTCGGGGTCGGTCGAGCCGCCCGGCTCGTCGATCTGGATCCACTGCGCGCCCAGCCCCAGCAGCGCCTCGACGTTCGGCCTGATCAGGTTGCGGGCGATGTCCAGGGTGAACGAACGCCGGGCATCCTTCCGCCCGGCCTTCCGCGCCGAGAGCGGCGCCGTCAGGTCCGTGTCGGCGAAGTAGCGCTCGTCGTAGGACCAGTCGGCCAGCGTGTATGCCCCCGTGATGGGGACCTTGAGGTCGGCCCGGGCCACGTCCTGGAGGAAGCCGAACTCCTCGTGGTGGTAGGGCTCTCCCAGCGAGATGTCGCCGGTCACGGCGGCCTTCGAGTAGTACTTGTTGTCCCAGCTTCGAACCGTCCCCTTGAACTCGAACCCGTTCGCGTGCGCCACCGCCCACGCGTACATCTCGCTGCGCTGCTGCTCCCCGTCGTAGACCACGTCCAGCCCGGCCGACTCCAGCAGCCGGACGCCGTACCGGCTGGACCAACGGGCCACCTCGGCCCGGTCCCCCTTCGAGGTGAGAGGCGCCCTGCCCAGGAGCTCCAGCAGCTCCTCGTGGCCGTCCAGGCCGATCTTCGAACCCCACGAGCCGGCGTCCTCGACGTCGGCCTCCGACACGGGCTTGCCGGCGTAGCCCTTGACCCGCCAGCCCGGCTTGGCCAGCGAGCCCATCTCGTGGGTCAGCAGGGGCTTCAGCATCACGCCTCCTCCCGGAGCAGCCCGGCCGCCTCGCCCAGCCGCCGGACCTTCTCCGCGGCCAGGTCCCGGGGCAGGAGCTCCAGGTCGCTGATCGTGGAGACGAACACCGACGGGGCCCCCGTGGATTCCCCGACCATCCGGGCCAGCCGGACGATCTCGTCCACCGACTCCATGTTCGAACGCCGGCCGTTCACCGCCCCCACCAGGACGCCGCACTCCCAGCCCGACCCGAGCGAGCGCGCGTCGGTCTCGAAGAAGTCCACGCCCACCGCGTCGACGGGGAGCTCGCGCAGCCTCTCGATCCACGGCGAGGCGTCGCCGAAGTACGTGTGGAGCACGGTGGTCGCGCCGAGCCCTTCGGTGACGATGCCCACTGGCTCCTGGAGCTGGATCACCCGGTATCCCTGCGAGACGAACCGCTCGGCCGCCGGTCTCAGCAGCCCCCGGGCCACCTCGCGCATGAAGTCGTTGGCGCTGCCCCGGGGCACGCCGATCCGCGAGAACAGCAGGGGGGACGGCAGCGTTGCCACGCGAGGCTCGGGCACCGCGCCGGCGGTGTCGTACTGGGAGGCCAGCGACCCGGTGAAGACGATCTCGCCGTGCTCCTCGGGGGCCCGGTAGAACGTGTTGTTGTCGAACCATCGAACGAGCGCGCCCCTGGTCAGTCCCGGGCACGCCTCCACCAGGGGACGGAACAGGTCGTGCCATCGAAGCAGCCCATCGGAGAGATAGTCGAGTCCGGCCTCCTGCTGGACGGCGACCAGCTCGCGAAGGTCCTGGTCGTAGCGTTCGCTGACCGCCTCGGCCGTGGTGCGGCCGCGGTCGAGGTCGCGGGTGGCGGCCACAAGCTCCTCGGAGCGCGGATAGATCCCGTGCAGGTATGCGGCGATCTCGGTCATCGTTCGGTCCTGTGTCCGGGGGCGGTTCCGCGGGCGGCCCCGCCCGTGAGGTCCGGGAAGTTTACAGGACGAATCCCACCCGCCTCCCGGTGGTGGCGATCATTCGGCCGGGACGGCCTCGTGCAGCGGGACCGGCTTGGCCACGCCCTTCAGCTCGGCCGGCCCGACCTCCCGGAACGCGAACCCGTCCCCCGCCACGGCCGCCACGACCGCCTCGCTCACCAGGACCTGCCCCGGACCGGCCCTCGCCGCGATCCGGGCCGCCACGTTCACGGTCCGGCCGAAGTAGTCGCCGTCCTGGAAGACCACCGGCCCGGCGTCCACGCCCACGTGGGCCGGGGGGAGGCCCGAGGCCGGGGCCCGTTCGACCATGTGCAGGGCGCAGGCCACGGCGGCGCGGGGATCGGCGAAGTGGAACATCACCCCGTCGCCGAGGAGCTTGACGGCCTTCCCCCCGTGGACCTGGGTGGCCTCCTGGACCATCTCGGCCAGGTTCGACGCCAGCTCGGCGGCCGCCTCGTCGCCCTGCTCCTCGGTCAGCCTGGTGAAGCCGGACAGGTCGAGGAAGGCGATGGCGGGCGGGGTGGCCGTGCGCGTTCGGCCCATCCCCGCCTGCTCCATGGAGGTCTCGAAGTGCTCGATGATCATCTGGAGCTGGGCGTGCTCCTGCTGCCGCCGGTACAGCAGCATGAGCACCCGTTCGAACATCGGCGTGACCTGGGGGGACATCCGGGCGCTGGCGTCCCAGGCCTGCTGCGCGGTGATCCCCGAGGCCAGCATGGGCCCCAGGATGTTGGTGGCGAACACGTGGACCTGGGCCTCGGCCAGCCGCCGAAGGTTCTCCCCCAGCACCCTGGAGAACCGGACCAGGGACGCCTCCCCCAGCCCGGCCTGGAACATCATGCCCGCCAGGAGGAACAGCTCGAGCTCGTCCGCCCGGACGGGGTCGCCGGGCGATGGGCGGGGCAGGCCGAGCCGGACCCGGGTTCGTTCGACCAGATCCCACGGGAGGCCGCTCTCCGCAGCCACATCCTCCGCGGTCTTGCCCGGGATGAACCCGGCCGGGGAGGGCCACAGGTCGGCCAGGAAGTCCAGCGAGATGGTCCCGCCCTGGATGGCCGTGCCGATGTCACCCAGCGAGAGGCCCGAACGGTCGAGGGCGTCGGCCACCCAGACCCGGTTCACGTCGACGGCGCGGTAGGGCCGCTCGGGCTCCACGCCGGAGGGCGTCAGGATGCCGTGCCCGGCCAGGGCTCGGATCCGCTCCGGGGTGGTCCCGGCCCGTGCGGCCAGCTCGACCTCGGTCAGCGTGTGTTCGCTCGCCGGCTCCATTTCGGGCATCGTATCGCCATGCGCCAACGGCCTCGGGTGGGGGACGAGGTGGCGCACGGGGTCACCGTCACGCCGGAGATGACCGCGGTGCTGTTCGGGCGGGAGGTCCACCCCGTGTACGCCACGGCCTGGATGGTTCGGCACGCCGAGGAGGCCGGCCGCCTCCTGGTCGAGCGGTACTTGGGCCCGAACGAGGACGCCACCGGCTTCCACATCGAGGTGACGCACGAGGGGCCGGCCTTCGTGGGCGACCGGCTGACCGTCACGGCGCGGGCCACCGCGGTCACCGACGGCGAATGCCGGTGCGAGTTCGAGGTCACCGGGCCCCGGGGTGTGGTGGGCCGGGGGAGGTTCGTGCAACGCTACCTCCCCAAGGGGCGGCTGGAGGGCGCGGCGAAGCGGCACGGCGAGGGAGGCTGAGCGGGATGGCGACCGAGACGTACGAGCAGGTCCTGGTGGAGCGGCGGGAGGCGGTGGCCACCGTTCGGATGAACAACCCCTCGCGGCTGAACGCCTTCACGTGGACGCTCGCCCGGGAGCTGGTCGGCGCGATGCAGGCGCTGTCGGACGACGAGGCGGTCCGGGCGGTGATCCTCACCGGCGAGGGGCGGGCGTTCTCGGCCGGGGCGGACCTCTCGGCGTTCGAGGAGCCGTACCGGCGAGGCGAACGGCCGAAGCTCTCGGAGTTCCTGGAGGCCGGCTACAACCGCCTGGTCCCGCTGATGACCGAGATGCCCAAGCCCGTGATCGGGGCCCTGAACGGGGTGGTGGCAGGGGCCGGCGTGTCGGTGGCCCTGGCGTGCGACCAGCGGATCGCCGCGGACGACGTCTCGTTCAACATGGCGTTCGTCCGGATCGGGCTCATCCCGGACGCGGGTTCGACGTACCTCCTCCCGCGGGTGGTCGGCATGGCTCGGGCCCTGGAGATGGCGCTGCTCTCCGACAAGGTCGACGCCGAGACGGCCCTGCGGTACGGGCTGGTCAACCGGGTGGTCCCGGCCGCCTCGCTCATGGACGAGGCAACGGTCCTGGCCGAACGCCTGGCGGCCATGCCGACCGTGGCGATCGGGATGACCAAGCGCCTGTTCCACGACGCCACGACGAAGACGCTGCGCGAGGCCATGGCGGTGGAGGCGAAGGCGCAGGACGAAGCGGCCCAGACCGACGACCACATCGAGGGCGTGATGGCGTTCCTGGAGAAGCGCGGCCCGGAGTTCAAGGGCCGGTAGCTCTCGTCACGGCTGGGTACGGGCGCCGGCACCGAGCCTCGCCGACCTGAGGATCCCTGACAATCACCGGGGCTTCATCCCCGCACGGTCCCATCCGGACTTCGGGATAGGATGCGGACGGCCGAAGGAAGGCCCAGTGAAAGCGAGGGGAGGGGATCATGCCTCATCACGGGGAGGAACTGGCTGAGCGGTACTGGGATGCCCTGAACCGCCAGGACATGGCAGCCCTGAAGGAGATGTACACGGAGGACGCCGTCCAGGAATGGCCCCAGTCCGGAGAGCGCATCGTGGGCCGGGACAACATCATCGCCATCGACGAGAACTATCCGGGGATGCCGAAGGCCACCTCGCGCAGGATCACCTCCGGGGGCGACTTGGTCGTGGCCGAGGTCACGCTCGACTACGGCGGCGAGACCGGGACGTACCACGCGGTGAGCATCCTCGAGCTGCGGGACGACCGGATCGCTCGCGAGACCGACTACTTCGGCGCTCCGTTCCCGGCTCCGGAGTGGCGCGCCCAGTGGGTGGAGCGGATGTGAGCACCATCGTGGACGCGACGGCGGCGCACAAGCGGTGGACGCTCGTCGCGGTGGTGCTCGGGTCGGGGATCGTCTTCCTCGACTCGACGGTGGTCAATGTCGCCCTCCCCAAGATCGGCGAGGAGCTCCGGAGCGGCCTCCTGGGGGCGTTCGCCGCGGAGAACTTCGTGTACTACAGCTACCTGCTGTCGCTGTCGGCTCTGCTGATCCTGGCCGGCGCCCTCAACGACTTCTTCGGCCGGCGCAAGATGTTCGCGATCGGCCTGGCCGGGTTCGGCATCACCTCGCTGCTGTGCGGGATCGCGCCGAACATCATCCTGCTGATCGTGTTCCGGGTGCTTCAGGGGGCCACGGGGGCCCTGCTGGTGCCGGGTTCCCTCGCCATCATCACGGCGACCTTCGAGGGTGAGGAGCAGGGCCGGGCCTTCGGGGTGTGGGCCGGCGCCTCCGCGGGGACCACCATCCTGGGGCCGTTCGTGGGCGGCCTGCTCGTGGACGGCATCTCGTGGCGGGCCGCCTTCTTCATCAACGTCCCCCTCGTGCTGTTCGCCATGTACGCCACGCTGCGGCACGTCGCGGAGAGCCGGGACGAGGAGGCCACCGGGCAGTTCGACTGGCTCGGCGCGTTCGTGGTGTTCCTGGCCGTGGGAGGGCTGAGCTTCGGGGCCATCGTCGGCCAGCAGGCGAACTGGAAGGGAGCCCTTCCCTACCTGGCGCTGGTGATCGGAGGCCTGGCCGCCGTGGCCTTCCCGTTCTTGGAGGCCAGGTCGGCCCATCCGCTGGTGCCTCTCAGCCTGTTCCGGTCCCGGAACTTCACCGTGACGAACATCTCCACGCTGGTGATCTACGGGGCCCTGTACGTGACGTTCGCCTTCGTGGTGATCTTCCTCGAGGGCACCCTGGGCTACAGCGCCGCCGCGGCCGGGCTGGTCGGCGTGCCCGGGACCCTGTTCCTGGTGCTGTTCTCCACCCGGTTCGGGAAGCTCGCCGCCAGGTACGGGTCGCGGATCTTCATGACGGTGGGGCCGGCCATCATGGCGCTGGGCGTGCTGTGGTTCGCCCGCCTCCCTCCGACCAGCCATGTCTGGACGTTCGAGCTCCGGCACGTCTCGACGTGGGTTCCGCCGTTCGGCTACGTGCGGGACCTGCTGCCAGGGTACGGGGTCTTCGGGATCGGCCTGTGCATCATGGTGGCCCCGCTCACCACGGCGCTCATGACCTCGGTGCCGAAGCAGCGGTCGGGGGTGGCCTCCGCCGTCAACAACGCGATCTCGCGGGTGGGGCCGCAACTGGCCGGAGCGGCCATCTTCGTGGCCATCGCCACGAGCTTCTACAGCGGGCTGGCCGCTCGGGTGCCCGGCCTGAACACGGCTTCGAAGGCCTTCCGGCAGAGGGTCGCCCCCCTGAACGCCCCGGCGAAGGGGGTCTCGCCGCGGGTGGTGGCGGCGGCCAGGCAGGCCTCTGCGCATTCGTTCCACGTGGCGATGGCCATCGCGGCCGGGCTCCTCCTGGCCGGCGCCGCCGTGAACTGGGTCGGGATCAAGGACCCGGGCGGGCCGCCCTGGATCCGGCATCCCAGGCGGCAGCCCGGCACCGTCCTGCCCCGGTATGGCGCGGAGGCCGGAGGCGAGGCCACGCCCCCGCCGGGCAGGTGGCGGCCCCGGTGGCCGGCACAACGCGCCGGCCGAGGGACATGACCCCCGACGCGCCGAACGGACGGTTCGAGCTCCTGGACTGGAAGCGGCGGGTCTTCGCGCTGTACGCGGAGGTCCGGGCGACACCGGACCGCCGGGCAGGTTGGACGCGGTGGCGGTCGGTGCGGGACGAGCTGTTCGCCACGCACCCGCAGTCGCCGATCCCGGCGGAGGGACGGCCCGGCTTCGGGGGGCTGCCCCTCTTCGACCACGACTCCGGGTACCGGGTCCTGGCGGAGATCGAACCCGCCGAGCCGGAGCGCTACGACATCGCCACCAGCGGCGACGGGACCTACGGCTACATCCGGTTCGCCGTGGCCAGGTTCGAGCTCGGCGGCGCGGAGCTCGCCCTGGAGCTGTACTGGCTGGACGGCTACGGCGGCGGGCTGTTCGTTCCGTTCCGGGACGCCACGGCGGGCAGCGAGACCTACGGCGCCGGTCGGTACCTGCTGGACACGGTGAAGGGCTCGGACCTCGGAGTGGCCGATGACGGCCGGCTGGTCCTCGACTTCAACCTCGCCTACAACCCGTCGTGCGCGTACGACCCGAAATGGGTCTGTCCGCTGGCTCCGCCACCGAACAGGCTGGACGTGCCGGTCCGAGCCGGGGAGCAAGCCCCCCCGAGGTAGTCGAAACCGGGGCGCGGCCCGATCCACCATCGCCCCAACGAACAGGGGGGTCGCGAGGTGCGACCCCCCTGTTCGGCTGCGTCGAGGGGCCCTACAGCAGGCCCACCGAGGCCAGGAAGTTCTTGGCCACGGTGGCGGGGTCCTGCTTGTCGTTGACGACCTGGCCCACCATCGTCGTGATGTTTGTCGTGTTGATGGCCGCGCTCACCTGCTCGAGCAGGCCCCTGATCTCGTCGGTCAGGACTTCGGACCTGATCTCCGGGGTGATGTTCTCCGCGTTCTGGAGGTGCATGTCGTCGATCAGCGGGACGAACCCGTTCGCCGTGATGCTGGGATCGGTCGAGAACAGCAGCCCCACCTGCACGGCGTTGCTCTTCAGCGCGGCCACGGTCTGGGGCCCGCCCACGTCCAGCGGCTTGAAGTCCTTGAACGTGACCCCGTAGACGGACTTCAGTCCCGGGATGCAGAAGGGCCGCGTGGGGCATTCCGGCGGCCCGCCCAGCGTGAGCTTGCCCGCCACCGGGGCCAGGCTGCTCACCGTGGACAGCGCGTACTTGGTGGCCGTGTCGGAATTGGCCACGAACACGTTGGTGTCCTGGGCCGGCGACGGCGTGAGGACCTCCAGCCCCTTCGACTTCAGCAGGTCGTTGTCCTTGGCCTGGACGTCGAACGGATCGCCTGAGGCCTGGGCGTTCGGGTCCAGGAACAGCAGCAGCGAGGACAGATACTCGGGCTTGAGGTCGATGCTCCCCTTCTCGATGGCCGGCTGGGAGATCTCGCGGGTCGCCAGGTCGAGCTGCCGCTTGACCGTATACCCGGCCTTCTCCAGGACCTGGGCGTACATCTCGGCCACGATCTGGTTCTCGGCGAACGCCCCCGACACCCCCACCGTGATGGTGCCCTTGCTCTTCGCGGGGGGGGACCCTCCCGGGCTCGTCCCTCCCGTGCTCGTTCCGCCCCCACCCGACGAGCACGCCGCCAGCACCACGGCCAGCGACAGTACCGTCGCCCCGAGGGCGAATTTGCGGCCTTTCCGCATGGGTTCCCCTCCTCTTCTCACGTCCCGGAGGCCACGGTGGCCTCCGAAGGAAACACTGAACCCTATCAGCACCTGAAGTACGGGGAGTTGGGGCTGCCGTTACACCCCGGCGGGGCCGGCGATCAGGCCGTCTTCGGAACGAACACCCGCTCCCGCCGGCGTCTGGGTCCTCGCGAGGACGTCCTGGGGGTCACGGCACGCTCCAGGGCGCCCATCGACACCTCGGTCAGGATGGCCAGCACCGCCACCAGGACGGCTCCCGCCACGACCGTGGTCCTGTCCCCGGTGTGGAAGCCGTCGATGATGTACCGGCCCAGCCCGCCCCCGCCGATCAGCGCGGCCAGCGTCGCCGTGGCCACGACCTGCACCGCGGCGGTTCGAAGGCCGGCCAGGACGAGCGGCGCCGCCAGGGGCATCTCCAGCTTCAGCAGGACCTCCCGGCCCGTCATCCCCATGCCTCTGGCCGCCTCCACCGTGTCGGGGTCGACCTGTTGCACCCCGACGTAGGCGTTGGTCAGGACCGGGGGGATGGCGAGGAGCCACAGGGCCACCACGGTGGGGACGAAACCGAACGCGAAGGAGCGAAGGGCCGCGAAGGCCAGCATCAGTTGGAAGACGATCGAGAGGATGGCGAACGAGGGGACGGCCCGGCCCATGTTCGCCACCGAGACCGCGACCAGCTCGCCCTTCCGGGTGTGGCCGATGAACAGGCCGGCCGGCAGGGCCACCGCTGCCGCCAGCGCCACCGCCACGGCGGAGATCTCGACGTGCTGGAGGACCCTGGTCGGCACGCCGCCCGATCCGGTCCAGTGGGATCCCTGGGAGAACCACCTCACGAGGTCGCCGAACACGTGCATCTAGAGAGCGGCCTTCCGTCGCGACCATGGCGTGAGCACCCGCTGGAGCCCCAGCAGCAGCACGTCGGCGATCACCGCCAGCACCACCGACAGCGTGGCCCCCACCACGGTCGGCGTGGAGAAGAACTCGTTCAGGCCCTTCAGGATGAAGTGGCCCTCCCCCCCCAGGCCGATCAGGGCGGTCACCGTCACGAGCCCGATGGTCGTCACGGTGGCGATCCGAACCCCGGCCATGACGGCGGGCAGGGCCAGCGGAAGCTCCACTCGCCACAGGAGCTGGCGTTCGGTGTATCCCATCCCGCGGGCAGCCTCCTTGACGTCCTCCGGCACCCCTCGGAGCCCGGCCACGGTGTTCCGGATGAGGATGAGCAGCGTGTAGCTGACCAGGCCGATCTCGGCCGTGGTGAAGGTCAGCCCGGTGAAGGGCAACAGCATGACGAACAGCGCAAGGCTTGGGATGGTGTACAGAAGGCCGGTGACGAACGTGACGGGCGGGTAGACGCGCGCGTGCCGGTGGGCGTAGACGCCGAGCGGGAACGAGATCAGCGACCCGATCACCACGGCCAGCACGGTGAGCTGGACGTGCTCCCAGGTTCGGGTTCGGATGCAGTCGGTCCCGTAGCAGGCCAGGTGGTCGCGGACCCAGTCCCACCGGACCAGCGGCTCGGATCCGAGCAGGCCGGGCGTCACGCCAGCAGCTCCTTCGACAGCCGTTCCAGGGTGAGGATCCCGAGATAGCGATCGCTCTCGTCGGCGACCACCGCCACCCGGGTCCGGGAGGTCACGATGGCGTCCAGGGCTTCGCGCAGCGAGCTGTCGGCCGTGACGTAGGCGCTGAACCTTCGCGGTTCGGCGTCCCCAGCGGTGGACCGTCCCTCCAGCCCGGGGGCGTCCACCCATCCACGGAGCCGGCCGTCGTCCTGGACCACCGTGGCCCAGTCCAGGCCGAACCGTTGCATCTCGCGGTGGGCTTCGGCCGCGGACGAGGCCGGGGTCACCACCGGCCCCTCCTCCACCTCGATCTGGGACACCTTGATCAGGGCCAGCCGCTTCAGGCCGCGTTCGGCTCCCACGAAGTCCTCGACGAACTCGCTGGCCGGATCGCGCAGGATCTCCTCGGGGGATGCGAACTGCTCGATCACTCCGCCCACGTTCAGGATGGCGATGCGGTCGGCCATCTTGATGGCCTCGTCGATGTCGTGGGTGACGAACACGATGGTCTTTCGGAGGCGCCGCTGGATGTCGAGGAACTGGTCCTGCAGCCGGGCCCGGACGATCGGGTCGACCGCGGCGAAGGGTTCGTCCATGAGCATGACCGGAGGATCGACGGCGAGGGCCCGGGCCACCCCCACCCGCTGGCGCTGACCTCCTGAGAGCTCGCCCGGGTACCGGTCCCGAAGCTCGGGGTCGAGGCCGAAGATCTCCATGAGCTCGTCGAGCCGCCCGGCGATCCTCCCGTCGTCCCAGCCCGCCAGCCTCGGCACCGTGGCGATGTTGTGGGCCACGGTCCGGTGCGGCATGAGTCCGATGCTCTGGATGACGTAGCCCATCCCGCGCCGAAGCTCCACGGGGTCGCGGCGCATCACGGACCGGCCGTCCACGAAGATCTCGCCAGCGGTCGGTTCGATCAGGCGGTTGACCATCCGCATGGTGGTGGTCTTGCCGCAGCCCGAGGGGCCGACCAGCACCACGGTTTCGCCGTCACCGACATCCAGAGAGAGGTCCCGCACGGCGGGAGCCCGCGAACCGGGGAACTGCTTCGAGACGTTCCGCAGCGAGATCATGACCCGGTCGTCGCTGGCCATCCTGACGCGCAGTGTAGCGGCGGGCCCGGTTTCGGTGGTTCGGTCAGCCCGTCAGGCCTCAGGGTCCGGGCCGCGCTCCTCCGGCATCCCCTTCCCGACCGACAACGCCATGTCGAACACCAGGCGCATGTCCTCGGCGTGCGCCACCGGTCCGTACAGAAGCGCCTTCGAGCCCTGGACCTCCAGGGTCCATTCGTCGGGCAGGGTGGGACCGGACACGCTCGCCCGGGGGCCCGCGTCCACGAGCGCCACCGTGTACCGGCGCCGCGTGGAACCGGCACCGGCCCGCAGGGACACGTCCGCGACGGTGACCGGGGTCCGCCTCCACCGCCCTCGGAGGACGTTCTCCACGGTCGGGCCGCCCCCCGGCGCGAAGAGCCCGAACGGCTCCGCCAGCAGCCGGCCCGAATCGTGGGGTTCGAACCGAAGCCCCTCCTTGATGGCGAAACGCGCCAGGGCCTTGCGACGCAGCTCGGACCGGTATCGCCGCAGGGCCCACACGAACACCGCCAGCGAGACCAGGGCGGCGATGCCGGGGGCGACCGCCACGCCCATGGGCGACATCGCACCGTCCTCCGCGCGGGCAGGGCCGCCCGCGGTCAGCGGGGGCCCTTCTCCTTGAAGGCTTCGAAGGGGTTTCGGCACGACCGGCAGAAGTGGGTGCTCCGGCACAGCGTGGGGCCGAACGCGCTCTCGAGCTCGGTCTCGGTGCTTCCGCAGAACGGGCACCCCGCGCGGGGGCGGTCGGGCGCGAGCGACGCCAGGGGCAGGAACACCCGGCCCTCACCGGGGGGGGTCAGGCCGTAGCTGCGCAGCGCCTCCCGGCCCTCCGGCGTCACCCGATCGCTGGTCCACGGAGGCGAGAACACGAACCTCACCGCGACGGTTCGGCCGCCGGCCACCGCCTCCACCGCCTTCGACGCGTCCCCCCGGATCACGTCGAGGGCGGGGCAGCCGGCGAAGGTCGGCAGCAACTCGACGCGGACGGAGGCCTCCTCGACCCGAACCGCGTTCACGATCCCAAGGTCGGTGATCGAAAGCGGAGGGATCTCCGGGTCTCGGACCGCCGACAGCGCCTCCCACACAGCCAGCTCCACGGCGTCGGTCACGCCGGTGCCGGCCGTCACCACGACGCTCCGGGATGCGCGCGATAGAGCTTCGTCATCTCCTCCCAGAGTGGCAGGAAATCCTCGGAGTGCCTCCCCCGGCGGCCGCCCGCGCCGACGAAGGCGCCCTCGTGGATCCACCGTCCGTCCCGCCGGGTGAGCCCGGGCACCTGAAGGTCCTCCCGCTCCCCCGCGATCTCCCCGGCGGAGGTGGGAAGCATCTCCCCGGTCGGTGGTCCGTGGCGCTCCAGGACGAAGTCGAGCGACGCCGCCTCCAGGGCCGCTCCCAGCGTGCCCAGCCAGGTCGCCAGCAGGGCCTCGGTGGGCAGAGGCAGGACGCCGTCGTCCACCAGCTCCGGTTCGCCCGGAAGGGGTTCGAACAGCGCCACGGCCTCCCCGATGGCGGCGGCCAGGCCCTCGGCGAAATGCTGGCGCCCGGTGATGGGCCCTCCCGACAGGCGTTCGAACCACGCCTCGGCATGGTCGCGGTGGTACGCCTCCTCCAGGCGGATCACCCCGATGACGTCGGCCAGCTCCGCCCAGGACGATCCGGCCAGGGCCTCCAGCCTGACGCCGTCAGCCGTGTCGTAGAGGTACTGCCGGGCCACCGTGTAGCCCCAGTCGCGGTTGGGCCGCTCGCAGAGCACGGCGTTGAGGTACTCGTCCGGCTGCCGTCCAAGCGCCAGGGCGTCTTCATCCATGCCCGTGAATTCCTTGGCCAGGCCGTAGAGCAGGCGGGCGTGTGCCATCTCGTCCTGGGCGATCGAGGAGAACGCAAGGTCCTCTTCGATATGCGGGGCCCAGCCCGTCCACTCCGAATGGCGGTGGCCCATGATGATCTCGTCGTCGGCCAGCGTGAGCAGCAGCGTCAGGCGAGGGTCGACCGGCACGCGATCATGCTACCCGTGCCACCATACCGATGAGGTCGTGAACGCCACTTGAAACGAGGACTGCAGGCGATCGCCCTGGGGCTCGCCGTCATCGCCACGATGAGCCTGGGCGGGCGCATCCTGAACCTGGCAGCCGGCCGAAGCACCGGCCGGGTGTCTCCCACCTCGCCCGGTTCGGTCCACCGGACGGGTGGACGGCGCACCCACCACGCGCGCCGACCCAAACCGCAGGCCAGCCCGTCGACACGGTTCCCGTTCGGCGGTCATGCGAGCCGTGATTCGCTCCTGAAGCCGCTCCAGGCGATCGCCAACTCCATCGTCGGTCCGGTCCACGCTCGGGGGGCCGACCTGATCGACGCGCGAGGCCACACGTTCCGCCTCACCAGCGTGAACTACCTGCCCCTCAAGAACACGAATGCCAAGCCGTTCGACGCGGGCTCCCCGTGGGACTACGACAACATCGCGAGCATGGGTTTCAACTCGGTCCGCCTCGGCATCACCTGGGGGCACCTCGAACCGACCGCTCCGACGATCGGGCCCGACGGCACGATCGAGCACCACTACGACCAGGGCTACCTCCACGACATGGACACGATCGTGAACGGTCTGACCGGCCGGGGGCTCGCCGTCATCATCTCGTTGCAGCAGTTCGGCTGGTTCCCGATGATGCCGGCCTGGCTCGACGCCCCCGGGATCAGCGCCGACCAGGCCCGGTGCGACTTCTTCAGCAACCGGAGCGACTCCGTCGGGGTGCAGATGGCCCCGTGGAGCGGGACGCTCGCCCTGTGGCAAGCACTCGCCGGGCGGTACCGTCGCGATCCGCAGGTCCTGGGGTTCGATGTCTTCAACGAGCCGCGCTATCCGCAGTCGTGCTCGACTGCGAACCTGTTCGACTTCTATCGAGCCATGGGCACGGGCATCCGAACGGTGAACCCCGACCTGCTCCTGGTGCTCGAGGACTTCGGTCCGGGATCCGCGGACCGGGGCGTCTTCGCCTCGAACCAGCCGCCGCCCTTCCCGAACGCGGTCTACTCGTTCCACGTCTACAAGCCCGACTGGTCCTCCTTCGAGCCGACGGCGGCCGCCTATGTCGGTCACGCCGGGCCGTGGAACGTCCCCATGTGGATGGGCGAATTCAACGCCTTCAACGCCGATTCCGTGGCGTCCGGGATCCCCTTCCGGGACCGGAACTGGCGAGGGGACACCCAGGCCCTGATGGCTTATCTGAGGGGGAGGAATGTCGGCTGGGCCTACTTCTCCTACTCGGGGCTGGACTCCCTGTTCCTGGCGACCGGGGCGCCGAACCTCCCGCTGATCAAGGCGCTGGCGGGCGGATTCGACGACTACCCCAAGGGGAGGCGGGTCCTGTACGGGATCCCGAACCCCTTCGGGACGTGCACCCAGCCGGCCTGCAACGTGTTCCCCTCACCGACCCCCGGAGGGACCGGCGGCCTGTCCGGGCGGTGAGGTACCGGCCGGTTACCGAACGAAGGGCATCCGGAGCGCGCCGTCGAGCCGGATGACCTCGCCGTTCAGCATGGGGTTCTCCACGACGTGGCGGACCAGCGCCGCGTACTCCTCCGGGCGCCCCAGGCGGGCCGGGTGCGGCGTGTCCCTCTCGAGCTGCTCCCGGGCGGGCTGGGGAGCTGGGCCATCATCGGCGTCTCGAACGTCCCCGGGGCGATGGCCACGCAGCGGATCAGCGACCGGGCCAGGTCCCGGGCGACCGGAAGCGTGAGCGAGACGACGGCCCCTTTCGACGAGGCGTAGGCGGCCTGGCCGATCTGCCCGTCGAACGCCGCGATGCTGGCCGTGTTCACGATGACGCCACGCTCCTGGCCGTCCGGCTCCTGCCCGGCCATCTGCGCGGCCGCCAGCCGGATGACGTTGAACGTCCCCACGACGTTCACCTTCTGGACGAGGGCGAACACCTCGAGGTCGTGCGGGCCGTCCCGGCCGACCGTTCGGCCCGCCCAGGCCACGCCGGCGCAGCTCACCGCGACGTGCACCCCGCCGAAGCGGTCCACGGCCGCGGCGATGGCCCCCTGGACCTCCTCGGGGGAGGTGACGTCGGCCGGCCCGAACAGCGCGCGCTCGCCCAGCTCCTCCGCCAACGCCCGACCCGCGGAGGTGGGGAGGTCCACGATGAGGACGTTGGCGCCGGTCCGGTGGAACATCTCGACGGTGGCCCGACCGAGGCCCGAAGCGCCCCCGGTGACCAGCGCCGTCCTCCCCTCGATCCGCACGGAGGCCGAGTATAGAAAGACGCCGCGCGTTTCCCAGGACGCTCCGGTCCGGGCCGTCGGGAGGTCGGCCGAGCCCCGATCGGGCGAGGGGCCACCGCCGTTCGGTCTCCTCCGGATGCCGACTCCCACATCCCCCGCCGGTTGAGGCGGCCTCCCCCTCGGTATGGGCCGCCGGCCCCCCGGGCTCCCGATCAGGCCGACAGCCGAAAAAACGACTGCTCGGGGAGGACGTGCTCACCAATGATTGGACCAGCGCGGGTGAGGACCGCCCGCGGTATCGAACGGGAGGTGGTTGGCCTTGGGCGAGGAGATCCTGCTGGCGGAGGACGACGCCGGCCGGGCGGATCGGGTTCGATCCGTCCTCCGGTCGCGAGGGTTCCCCGTCGTGGTCGCGCCGGACGGGGCCGAAGCGCTCGAGATGGCCGAGCGGATCCATCCCCGGGCCATCGTGTCCGACGTGCTCATGCCCTGACCATGGCGCCGGACGTGCTCGTCACCATCCTCGAGCGAGGCAGGGTCCCGGTCGGCTCGATCATCGAGAGCGAGGCGCCCCCGGCCCGCCTGGCCGAGGACGAGTTCCGGCGCCGCCACGGCGAACGGCTGCTCCACCTGTCGCTGCGTGAGGCCGAGATGCTGAAGCAAGAGCGGGAGGCCCTGGCCGAGATCTACCGGGGGACCCTGGGGGCGCTGGCCGCCGCGCTCGAGCTTCGCGACGCCGGCGCCGCCCACGCCCGGCGGGTCACCGGCTACGCGATCAGCCTGGCCGAGGCGCTGGGCGTCGGCCCCGGGGATCTCGCCGTGACGAACCTGGTTCGAAGCGCGCTCCTGTGCGACATCGGCAACCTGGGCATCCCATCGCGGATCCTGAACAAGCGGGGCGTGCTGAGCAGCCGCGAATGGCGCCTGATGAAGACGCACCCCTCCCTGTCGGCCACGGCCGTGGACGAGGTCGAACAGGTCCGCGATGTCGGCGACGTCGTGCTGGCGCACCACGAGCGTTGGGACGGCCGGGGCTACCCGCAGGGGCTGGCCGGCGAGGTCATCCCCTGGGAGGCGAGGGTCATCGCGGTGGCGGACACCGTCGACGCCCTCACCTCGGAGCGGCCCTACCGGGAGACCATCTCCTTCGACCAGGCCACCCACGAGGTGCTCCGGTGCAGTGAGACGCAGTTCGATCCCAAGATCGCCAAGGCGGCCGCCCGGATCGACACCGGGGAGTGGGAGCTCATCCGGGAGCAGGCCGAGTCGACGGACCCGAGGTTCGACTCGCTCGTGGCCGGGTACCTGTAGCGACCGGGCCCCTCTCGGGACGCGCCCCGCCGGGCCCGTTCGGGCCCGGCGGGTCGCCCGCCGGCCGTTCGCCTACGACCTACTGCAACGACACGTCGTCGATCAGCGTGTACGTCGGGTCGCTCGGGTAGTTGTCGTCGTGGTTGTTGAAGTACAGGACCACGGTCTGCCCCGCGTACGCGGACATGCCGTACGTCACCTGCGTCCACGCGCCGGAGTTCGAGCAGACGTTGAGCACCGTGGCCAGCACCGTCCCCCCGGTGTTCCTGATCTGCATCGTCTCCTGGTCGTAGGTGATGGTGTCGGGGCAGTGCGGCTGGTACCAGAAGGTGAGGGTTCCCCCGGATGAAGGCACGGTGACCGTCTGCTGGAAGTTGCTGTCGCCGTTGTACGGGGAGGTCGAACCCATCCTCGCCGCGTACGTCCCGCTGTGGGCGCCGCTCGACACGATCACGGGCAGGAAGGCCCCGCCGGTGGTCCAGCCGCTGAACGTGCCGGTCTCGAAGCCGCCGTTCTGGACGACGTTCGTGACCGAGGAGGTGGCCACGTCGTCGTAGTACGAGTACGTGGCGTCGCCGGGGTAGTTGTCGTCATGGCTGATCAGCTTGACGGTGTAGCTGCGGCCCGCCACCACCGACCCCGTGGCCTGCTTCCAGGTGCCGTTGTTCGTGCACGTCTTGGCGAGCAGGGTCACCGTGCCTCCGCCGGTGTTGTCGGTCAGCGTGGCCGTGGCCCAGTCGTAGGTGATGGTGTCCGGGCAGACCACCTTGTACCAGAGGCTGATCTGGGTCGCCCCGGTGGGCGCGGTGAACGTCTGGGCCGCCGAGGCGTCGCCGCTGTAGGGAGAGCTCGACCCGACCACCGCGGCGTAGGTCCCGCTGTGCGGCGCGGTCGTGCTGATCGAGGCGGGACCGGTCGTGGTCCAGCCGCTGAACGTCCCGGTCTCGAACCCGCCGTTCGTGATCCCCGACCCGCCGGTCGCGTTCACCGTCAGGGTGATGGTGGTCGAATGGGTCGCGCTGGTGCCCGTGCCGGTGACGGTCAGGGTGTAGGTGCCGGCCGGGGTGCTGGCCGCCGTGGAGACGGTGAGGGTGGAGCTCGAACCCGAGTTGATCGGGTTCGGGTTGAAGCTCCCGGTGGCCCCCGAGGGCAGCCCGCTGATCGACAGCGACACCGACTGCGACGAGCCGCTGGTGATCGTGGTGGAGATGGTCGAGGTGCCGCTGGAGCCCTGGGTCAGGGTGAGGGTGTTCGGGCTGGCGCTGATGGAGAAGTCGTTCGGCGGCACCGCGTTGACCACCAGGGTCACGTTGGTGCTGTGGGTGACGCTTCCTCCGGTCCCGGTGACGGTCAGCGTGTACGTGCCGGTCGGCGTGCTGGCCGATGTCGAGATCGTCAGCGTGGAGGAGCCGGTACCCGGCGCGGGGATCGGGTTCGTCGAGAACGCCCCCGTGGCGCCCGACGGCAGCCCCGACACCGAGAGCGAGATCGACGAGTTGAAGCCTCCGGTCGCCGTGGTGGAGACGGTGGTGTTCCCCGACGATCCCTGGGTCACCGTCACCGTGGACGGCGAGGCCGAGATGGTGAAGTCCGGGGCCCCGCCGCATGAGCTGAACTTGAACGAACCGATCCGGGTGTGCCAGTTGAACGAACCGTTCGCGGGGATGTATTCCGAGGTGAACCAGAAGGTGCAGTCGTCCGCCGGGTCGGTGGTCATGGACGAGTAGTCGCCCCACCGGGACAGGCCGCCCGTCTGTGACCCGGCTCCGGTGATGAACGTGCCTTCACCCTGGGGCATCTGCCCCAGGGGGTCGCCGGGGAGCCGGCCGGAGTACCGGACCCCCGGGTGGAGCGAGCTGCTCGACGCGCTGTAGCCCAGGGCGATGTCCCCGGACTGGTCCTGGGCGATGGAGCCCATCCACCGATAGGTGGCGTCCGGAGCATAGGTGCCCTGCTGGTAGACCGACAGCGAGTTGCCCGAACCGACCCGAAGCTCGTACCACCGCTCACCCACAGAGCTGCCCGAGGTCACGGCGTGGTTGACCACCAGGGACTCGTGGTCGCCGAAGTTCCGGTAGTCCAGGCGGGCCATCACCCGGTCGCCCAGCGAGTCGAGCTGTTGGGTGGTTCCGCTCTGGGGGATGCACGTCCCCCCGCCGCAGGCCTGGCTGAACGAGGTGACGGCCAGGTTGGTGGGGCCGGTCAGCGAGCTGTTCGACGGGGTGGTCCAATCGATGTGGAGCTTGAACGACCCCAGGGTGTTCGCCGAGGTGCCCAGGCCGACCGCGTAGTTCGGCTCTCCGGCGGGGGGAAGGGTCGAACCCTGCACCGAGGCCGGGAGCAGCGTGTGCTCGCCGCTGGTGTAGGGGGTGAAGCACTGCTGGGTCGAGGCCCCCCCGGTCAACATGGGGGTGCGGTTGTAGGCGCAGTACTCGGTGCCCAGCGCGACGGTGCCGCTGGAGTTGAACAGGTTGAACGTCGTGTAGTAGCCGTCCGGCCACACCCCCATCTTCGGGTAGTCGGGGAAGTTCGAACCCGGCGAGAAGCTGTAGCGGTACCAGCTTCCGGTGGCGTCGCTCGTCTGCGACACGGCCACGCACTCCAGGTAGGGGGTGGTGCTCACCGAGAACTGGCTGACCACCCAGCGCTGGGCGTTCCAGTCCCACAGGACCACGCCGTCGCCGTCGTTGTTCGTCTGGCAACCGCCCCCGAACCCCGACCAGATCGTGTTGGTGGCCCGTGGCGAGAGCAGGACCGAACCGGTCTTGCTGTACACGGCGATCTCGGTGTTGGCCATCTCCATGTACTGCGTGCTTCCGGCGGCGCCCTGGGTGTCGGGAGGAGCCGAGCCGTTCGCCGAGATGCCGTCGAAGTTCGCGATGGGCGATGGGATGCGGGGCGACCCCATGCCGCTGGTGTCCTTGGCGTGGACCACGGGGCCGGGCCTGGCGTTCGGATCGCGCAGCGCCGGGTGCGAGCGACCCGGGGTGGTGGACGGCGTGATGTCTCGAAGCGGTGGGGACACGTCGTGGTGGACGTTCGCCGTCACGACGACGGCACCGCCAACCGCGTGATGCGGATCGGAACGCGCCAGCGCCGGCGAGCTTGGTCCGGCGAGTGCGACCAGGGTGAGAAACGCCACGATGGCCGTGGCGACGACGGGCGATCTGCGCATGGCTCCTCCCTCCAGGGGCCCGGGACCGGTGGAGGCTATCCCTGCGATGGTGCGTGGTCAACCTGGGCCAACCGGCGCGCTCAGGGCGAGTTCCGGTAGATGCGCCGGCGGGCGCCGCGGCCCCGCGCTCCCCCTCCCAGAAGACCGAAGTCGACGAGGATCCCCAGGAGGAACACCACCAGCCCCCATCCCCGGAGACCGTGCAGACTGTTCTTCGCCACCGCGTAGGCGAGTGTGGTCGTCGGCAGGAAGAAGAACCCGAGGAACGGCCACAGGAACGTGTGGAACGCCCGCGAGAGGTATGCCGATGCGGCCCTCGCCGTCCCACAGCACGCTCTCGGCCACGCCCACCCCGTTCGGCTCCACCCGGCTCGTGGCGTCGATGCACACCCACTCCCCCCGGGGTAGCCGGGACAGATGCACGGTCAGCTCGGTGTTGATGAACACGAACCGGTCCCACGGCAGGACGTTGCTGATCCCGTTGGCCGAATCGGCGGCCGTCAGGACCCGAGACAGCGCCGACGGTTCCTCGCCCTCGACCAGCGCCACCCGCATACCCATCCACACCGCGGCAGGCCCGAGCGCGCCCCACGCCCCGGCGGCCACCCGCCAGTCCATCGCCGAGAAGTAGCTCGGCCCTCCCCATGGGTCGAAGATCGGGGAGGAGGCCAGGCCCTCCGGGCCCGGATGCGGCGCGGGCTCGGCCGGTGGCACCGGCAGGTTCTCGGGGCCCGGCCGGATCCGCCATGCGGAGGCCCGAGCGATCTCCTCGCCGCCGGACACGAGCGAGGCCAGGCAGAACTGCACCCGCCGGCCGGACCGGACCGCCGCCGCCTCGACGGCGAGGGGCTCCACCGGGATCGGCCGGAGCACCTCGAAGGTGAACCTGGCCACTTGGAGCTGCGGCCCGGGATCGAGCCGCTCGAAGACCCGGCCCGCCAGCGCGGCCGCCGGCCCGGCGTGCTGGGCGTTCGGATCCCACGGACCGCGGGTCCATTCGGTGGGAACGAACCGGTCGCCATCGGGGACGAAGAACGCCTCGGCCATAGCGAGGCGAGGGTACCGGAAGGACCGGGAGAGGCGAGAAGGGAGCGAACCCGAAGGCCCACTCCCTTCCCTATCGATCGGAGGCGCTGCGCCTTGCGGCGTTGCATCTCTCCTCGACGTGGCGAACCGTATCCGAACCCCCCGGGCCGACGCAAGCCGAAACGTCGCTGCGGACCGAAATGGAGTGACAAAAGGGGCTCGCGTTGGCGTTCCCAGTGGAGTACGGTCCTTGTCCCGACGAGTGCGGACCCCTTCGGCCCGGCTCGAAGTGACCATCGGTGCCGTACGGTGGGGGGAGAGGAAGCCACGCGGAGCCGGGCGGGGTGAGGGCCCGGAAGGAGGGCGGTCAGCCATGAGCGGGTACGTGGACACATTGATGGACGACGTGGCGGCGAAGAATCCAGGCGAGGTCGAGTTCCACCAGGCCGTTCGAGAGGTGGCCGACTCGGTCGACCTGGTGCTGGAGCGACACCCGAAGTACCGAGAGGCCAGGATCCTCGAGCGGATCATCGAACCCGAGCGGGTCATCATGTTCCGCGTCCCGTGGGTCGACGACAGCGGCGCGGTGCAGGTCCACCGGGGCTACCGGATCGAGATGAACAGCGCCATCGGTCCCTACAAGGGCGGCCTGCGCTTCCACCCCACGGTCTATCTCGGTCTGCTGAAGTTCCTCGCCTTCGAGCAGGTGTTCAAGAACGCGCTGACCACCCTGCCCATTGGCGGCGGCAAGGGTGGGTCGAACTTCGACCCGCACGGCAAGAGCGACGGCGAGGTCATGCGGTTCTGCCAGTCGTTCATGACCGAGCTGCAGCGGCACATCGGGCAGTTCACCGACGTGCCGGCCGGTGACATCGGCGTGGGCGGCCGCGAGATCGGCTTCCTGTTCGGCCAGTACAAGCGGATCCGCAACGAATTCACCGGCGTGATCACCGGCAAGGGCATCGGGTGGGGCGGCTCGCTGATCCGGCCCGAGGCCACCGGCTACGGGGCGGTCTACTTCGCCCAGGAGATGCTCTCCACCCGCGACGACAGCCTGGAGGGCAAGGTGTGTCTCGTCTCCGGCTCGGGAAACGTGGCCCAGTATACGGTGGAGAAGCTCCTGGACATGGGGGCCAAGCCGGTCACGTTGTCGGACGCCGCCGGGTTCGTCAACGACCCCGACGGGATCGACTACGAGAAGCTGCACTGGGTCATGGAGCTCAAGAACGTCCGGCGCGGGCGGATCCGGGAGTACGTGGAGAAGTTCCCCAACGCCACGTTCACCCCGGCCAGCCCGAACGGCGAGAACCCCCTGTGGGCCATCCCGGCCGAATGCGCCTTCCCCAGCGCCACCCAGAACGAGATCGGGTACAAGGACTCGCTGAACCTCCTTCACGGCGGCGTCTTCGTGGTGAGCGAGGGGGCGAACATGCCGACGGCCCCCGAGGGCGTGGAGGCGTTCGTCGGGGCGGGCATCCTCTACGGCCCGGGGAAGGCCGCCAATGCCGGAGGCGTGGCCGTCAGCGGGCTGGAGATGGCCCAGGACGCGCTGCGGGTCATGTGGCCCCGCGAGGAGGTGGACGCCAGGCTGAAGGACATCATGAAGGCGATCCACAAGCACTGCTGGGAGACCGCGGTCGAGTACGGGATGCCCGGCAACTACGTGCACGGCGCGAACATCGCGGGATTCCTCAAGGTGGCGGACGCGATGCTCGACCAGGGCCTGGTCTGATCTGACGGAGCGCGGTCCGCGCAAGAGCCCTCGGGGCCGGCCGCTTCGCGGCCGGCCCCGAGCTACCCTCCCACGCCCCAGGGCTGGATGAAGTCCTCGCGTTCGACTCCCAGGGCGTCGGCGACCCGAGTGATGTAGTTGAAGTAGGCGATCACCTGCACGGCGTCGTGGATGGCGCGGTCGTCGAGCCCCTCCGCTCGAAGCCGGCCCAGGTCGGCGGGCGTCATGCGGTGCTGGTCCTTCGTGAGCTTCGCGGCGAACTCGCACAGCGCGCGGTCGGGGCCGCTCAGCGGGGCCGACCGCCAGTCCCGGGCCACGGCGTGGACGAACGCGTCGGCTTCGTCCTCGGCCATCTCACCGGCGACCTCTTCCCGGAGGTCGTGCGCGTGCGCCTGGATTCAATAGTGGCACTCGAGCTCGGCCGACACCACCGTGGCCAGCATCTCTCGCTGGGTCCGCGACAGGGGCGACTCGCCCATCATGACCGTGACGTAGAACCGGATGCCGTCCGACAGCGCCTGCGGGTTGACGCTCATCACCTGGACGATGTGCCACACCCGGCCGGCCCGTTCGACCGCCGCGTCGTACTCCTCCTTCAGGAGGCCGGCGGCCTCGTCGAAGGGCACCTCGCGGATCCAGGCCATGGCGCCCGGAGTGTATCGTCGGCCCACCCGCCGGATTGAACAAGTTCCATCTGTCGGAACCCGGCCGATGCGGTTACCATCGAACGCGATGGCCTCCAGCCTCTCGCCCACGCTGACCTCGATGCCCACCACGCGCCGGAGCCTCCTCCTGCTGCTGAAGAAGCTCGGGGAGGCCGGGGCGGACCGCCTGGCCGGGGAGCTGGGCATCACGGTCAGCGCGGTCCGCCAGCATCTCTCCGGGCTCATGGCGGCGGGGCTGGTGGGGAGTCGAACGGAGCGTGGTGGCCCCGGCCGCCCGCCCCTCCGGTTCTCGCTGGCCGCCTCCGGGGAGGCGCTGTTTCCCCGGACCTACAGCGAGCTCACCAACGAGCTCCTGGACTACGTTCAGGACGAGGACCCCGCCATGGTGGACCGGGTGTTCGAACGGCGCCGGCGGCGGCGGGTCGAACAGGCCAAGGACCGCCTGGCGCGGGCCGGGACGTTCGACCGGCGGGTGAAGGAGCTCACGGCCATCCTCGACGCCGACGGCTATCTGGCCGACGTCCAGAGGCGGCGGGACGGGACCTACCTGGTCACCGAGCACAACTGTGCGATCCTCGGGGTGGCCCAGCGGTACGGCCTGGCCTGCTCGACCGAACTGGAGTTCCTCCGGGAGGCCCTGCCCGACGCGACCGTCGAGCGCGTGGCCCACAAGCTGGGCGGGGCCCACGTGTGCGCCTACGAGATCCGGCGGGTTCGACTCAGGGAAGGATCAGGTGCAGGTCGCCGAACTCGTGCCAGCGGTAGCGTTGCTCCACCGCCGCGCGGTAGGAGGACTCCAGCAGCGGCCGGCCGGCGATCGCTTCCAGCATGAGCAGGTGGGACGCTCGTGGCTCGTGCCACCCGGTGAGCAGCCCATCCACCACCCGAACACCGGTGTCCGGCGACACCACCAGTTGGGTCCACCCTTCGGCCTCGCGGACCCGGCCGTCCTCGCCGGCGGCGCTCTCCAGTGCCCGCACCGCGGTCGTGCCCACCGCGATGACCCGCCCCCCGGCGGCCTTCGCCTGCCAGACGCGGCGGGCGGTCTCGGCCGAGACGCGGAAGAGCTCAGCGTACGGAGGTTCGTGCTCCTCCAGCGAGGACACCCCGGTGTGCAGCGTCACCGGCGCCACGTCGACCCCCAGGGCGATCAGCTCGGTGAGCATCTCCGGGGTGAAGGCCCGCCCGGCGCTGGGCATCTCGGCGCTGCCGGGCTCGACCGCGTACACCGTCTGGTAGTAGGACGACGGCCATTCGGCCTCCAGCCCCGAGTAGGTGATGGGACGGCCGTGGCGCCGCAGGTAGGGCCCCAGGGGATCCGACAGAGACAGCGCGGCCACCCACAGCCGGGACTCACCGGGATCGGAGGAGTCGGGGCCGCAGTCGGGCGGGTACGGCCCGAGGACCTCCGCCCCGGCCCCACCCGGCAGGTCGAACCCCTCCCCCGGATGGACCCGGCGGAACGGCAGGCTCCTGGTGCGCTCCACCCGCCGGAACTCCACGATCCACGGCCACGGCGACCGGCCATCCCGCGGGGTTTCGACGTCGATCCCGCCCGATCCCGAGGGCATCGGCGTCGAGAGGTGCAACTCGAGCTCCGTCCCGTCGGCCCGCGAGACGGTCAGCGATGCCGGCAGGGTGCCCGACGTGTTGATGACCAGCAGGTCGCCCGGAGACAGAAACCGGGCCAGCTCTCGGAACCGGGCGTGGGCGAGGCGCCCCCCGTGCCGCCACGCCACCATCAGCCGGACCTCGTCGCGAGCCAGGCCTCGAGCCTCGGGCGGCTCGTGCACGTCGAGCTCGGCCGGGAGCTCGAAGGCGAACGGTGCCCGAGCGGAGGTCACGCCGGCAGCTCCCTCGCCCGGTACCGCCCGCTGGGCAGGTCGCCCTCGATCAGCCGAACCAGGCCGGGGACGCTGTCCTCCGGAGGCGGGCGGTCCGAGATGTCCTCTCCCGGATAGGCCTCCTCGTGCATCCGGGTGTTCATGTCCCCCGGGTCGACCCAGTAGACCCTCAGCTCGGGATGCTCGGCGGCCAGGACGTTCGACACCTGCTCCAACGCGGCCTTGGACGAACCGTACCCGCCCCAGCCCTCGTAGCCCTCGACCCCGGCGTCGGAGGTCACGTTCACGATCCGGCCGCTCGATGCCGTCAGCAGCGGAAGCGCCAGCTGGACCAGCCGGAGCGGCCCGAACACGTTCGCCCGGTAGACCCCCTCCAGGACGTCGAGTGGATACTCGGCCAGCCGAGGCTGGGGGCTCGGGCCGAGCAGGCTGGCGTTGTTCACCAGGACGTCCAGACGCCCGAACCGCTCGGCGGCCGCGACCATCTCCCGGCGATGGGCCTCGTTGGCCACGTCGCCCGGGATCGCCTCGACCGGCACCGATCGGGCCAACTCGGCCCGGGCGGCCCCCAGGGCGGCGGCCCCTCGCGCGTCGACCACCAGCGTCCATCCCTCGGCGGCGAGCCCCCGGGCCAGCGCCAAGCCCAGCCCTCGCGAGGCTCCCGTGATCACGGCCACCCTTCGAGCCTCCACAATAAAGAAAGGGTATCCTTTCTTTATTCAGGATCGCAAATCGCGCCCCCTGGCGGCAAGGGCCTGCGCCGGCCGTGGTTTGAGCCCCGGGTGACCGGGGCGTACCGTTCGGCTGACCATGCAGCAGCCCGAACGGAGCCCGCCGGAGGTCGCCGCACCGGAGCTTCGGGTGGATGTCGCGGCGCTGGCGCTGCTGCTGGACGGGGCGCACCACGATCTCCGGCAGCGCATCCGCGACCTGCTGTCGAAGCCGTCGTTCGCTTACCGCACCGCCATCCCCACGGCCGAATACCGCGAGCTGGTCTTCCGGTGGCTCCGGAAGCTCGCCGCCGAGGGGCTCGGGCTGGTCGGCTACCCCGAGGCGGTCGGCGGGCAGGGCGACGTCGCCGGCGGGGTCGCGGTGTTCGAGACCGTGGCCTTCCACGACCTCTCGCTGCTGGTGAAGTTCGGCGTGCAGTTCGGGCTGTTCGGCGGGGCCATCGCCCAGCTCGGCACGGAGCGGCACCATCGCGAGCACCTCCACGCCGCGGGCACCGTGGCGCTGCCGGGCTGCTTCGCCATGACCGAGATCGGCCACGGATCGAACGTCCGGGACATCCGGACCGTTGCGGCCTACGACCCC
>WNGK01000645.1_pt1 | contig 35802 bp, 34 predicted proteins | sample 5400601 | NCBI WGS metagenome assembly WNGK01 (sample SAMN13153376, study PRJNA577476) | soil metagenome | isolation source: 60 cm soil or saprolite under Garry oak tree replicate 1 | place: USA:California | collected 2016-06-15 | reverse complement strand
ACGACGACTGGGGAATGGCCTGGAGCGTCCGCCACCTGAACCTGCTCCACCCTCACGTGTATCCGGGGGACTCGGCGCTGGCCCTTCCCCAGATCATCTGGGGCTGGCTGTTGAGCCTGGGCGGCGGCGACCAGCGCCTGCTCCGGCTGAGCGAGCTGGTCTTCGTCGGGATGACGATGTACGCCGGCCACCGGCTGGCCCGTCTGTTGGGCGCCGGCCCGGCCGAGTCGGTGCTGGCCGCGCTGGCGCCCCTGGCGCTGCCCGTCTTCACGGCGGACGCCACCACCTTCATGACGGACGTCCCGTACGTCGGGCTGCTGATGCTGTCGGCGCTGGGAGCCGCCCGCTGGCTGCATGATGGCGACCGGCGCGGGCTGGCCCTCTGCGGCATGTTCGCGGTCCTGGCCACCCTCCAGCGCCAGATCGGCGTCCTCATCCCGCTCGCCCTCACGCTGACGCTGCTGCTCGAGCGGCGGCGGCCGGAGGGCAGGGACTGGACCTGGCTGGCCCTGCTCTGGGCGGGCTGCCTGGCAGCCGTCGTCCTGCCCGCCGTCACCGGCCTTGCGCCTCCGACGCAGAGCAACCGGCTGGAGGCGGCTCTCACGCCGCGGCCGGGCGTGATCGTCGGCGCGCTTAACCACCTGCCGGCGATGCTCGGCCTGGGCCTGCTCATCTTCTTACCCGGTCTCCTCGCGACCGCTCGCAGCCGGCTCCTGCGGCCGGCGACCTTGCTCCTCGCCACGCTGCTGCTGGCCGTCGTCTTCGCCGCCCCGCAGCCAAACCCGAGCATCTTCCCAGGCAACGTCTTCGCGGCCGCCAGCCTCAACTGGACGATCCTGCCCGGGGACAAACCGCCGATGTTCCCGGGTCCGCTCTACCTGGCGCTCGAGCTGGCCGCCCTCTTCACAGCCCTGGTCCTGCTGGTTCGCACGCCGCTGCGGGGCTGGCTCAGGGCGCGGACCGGCCCGGCCGGATTCCTGGCCCTGCTCGCCGTGACCCAGCTGCTGCCCCTCGTCCTGCTCAGCTACGTCGCCTTCGACCGCTACTACCTGCCGGTCATCGCGCCCCTGGTGCCGCTGGCGGCCTGGTCGGTCAGCGGGGCGCCGCGTGCGGCCCGCAGCTACGCCCTCGGGCTCGGGATCGTTGTCCTCGGGCTGGCCCTCTACGCGGCCGGCGAGCAGGACTACCAGGCCTGGCAGGTCGCGCGCGACCAGGCCGCCCGGCTCGCCTACGAGACCTATTCGCCCTATGACGTGAAGGCCGGCTACGAGGCCCAGGCCGTCTACGGGGAGGTGCCCTACTACGATCGGACGGGGCGGCCGCTGAGCGCTCTGGCCCAGCCCGGCGCCCACGACTTCAGCATCGATGGACCTGAGCACCCGCTGGCCGAGCTCGAGTTCGCCCGGCCGGATGATCCCCGGCCCGGTTTCGGCTACTGGTCTCTCGCCCCCGGGAAGGTCGTCATCCAGCCTCTCCAGCCGTAGCCGTCGCCGGCCCGGTAGAGGAGGGCGACCTCGAAGTCAACGGCGTCTACCGCCGCGTAATAGCAGGTTTACAGGTTTAGACTGCGCGGCTAAACATGCACGCGGCTCAGCCGGTCGTGGCAGTGGTCACCAGACTCCAGCGCCCCTCGACTCTCCTGCTGGCGCTGGCGGTTGGCGCCTTCTGGTGGCTCGTGCTGGCGGACAGTGTGCTGTGGTTTCACACCTTCCCACGGCCGCCCATACCGGCCGACTTCCAGCCTTACTTCGGTGCGGCTCGCATCGGCCTCGAGCATGGTTGGAGCCACATCTACAACCTGGGTTTCCAGCGCGTCGAGTTCTATCGTGTGAATCCGGCACAGCGTGTCTTCGACGCTCAGAGCATCTTCGTCACTCCGCCACCGATGGCCTGGCTGATCGCGCCGCTGGCGGCGACGCTTCCTTACTCGGTTGCGTACTGGCTCTTCGTGTCAGCTCTCGCCATCGCCTATTCGATCGCCGCCTGGTCGTTCACTCCCGGTTCGCCGGTGGCGCGCGCCGCCGTCCTGCTGGGAGGGGCGACGACCTATCCGGTCCTCATCTGTCTTGGCATGGGTCAGGTCGCATTGTTGGTGGGAGTAGCCGTCGTCGTGGCCTGGGCGCTGTTGCGCCGGGGACACTGGGTGGCGGGGGGGCTGGTACTTTCGGTAATCCTTCTCAAGCCCCAGGTCGCTTACCTGGTGCCGCTGGCGCTCATTGCCAGGGGCGACTGGCGTCCGGCAGGCGTCGCGGCTGCATCAGCCGCCGTGTTTGTGGCTCTTTCGATGCTCTCGCTCGGCGGCACCGGCATTTCCGAATGGAGCCAGGCGCTTTCGATCGAGAACCGCAATCTCGACAATCAAATCTGGACGCCGGCGATCTTCACCGGCGCCGGCGCCTTCGCCTATGCCCTGGAGGCCGCGGCCGCGGCCGCAGCACTCGCCATCGCGTTCCTCTCCCGCCGGCGGCCCGATCCTGGTATCGCAGTCGTCGCCGGGCTGGTGGGCTCATTGCTGGCGGCGCCCTATCACCATGGCGCTGACTCGTTCTGCCTGGTCGCCGCTTTCTGGATAGCCCTCAACTTGAAACCCCCGCGCCTGCTCGCAATATGGCTCGGCCTGGGCGCCGTAGCCGCGTTCCTCGAGCCGCCCACCGGGCCGCGTCCACTCCTGGTCTTCGCCGCGGGTTGGCTGCTGATCCTGCTCTACGAGGAGATCAAGGAAAGGACAGCTGCCAGGATGGATGTCGGCCTCGTTCCCCGGCAGGCGCCCTCACACGTTTGATGCGGTTGACGAACCGACAACGAAATCTATTGCATTTCGGCCTTGCAGACGTTCTGGTTGCAACCACCGCGATAACGGGTTACTGGATCTTCAAGCCTGTTTTTGAAGATCCCCTGGACGAGGACACCTTGTTCGTGGTCATGGGGGCGCGGATTGGTCTCGAACGGGGCTGGAACCATCTGTACGACATCGCGCTGCAGCGCCACTACTACGCGATGATGGCCCCCGAGCTTCCCTTCACCGACCTCGCGCGCTATCTGCATCCACCTCCGCTGGCACTGCTCGCGATCCCCCTGACCTTGATTCCACTCGCGGCGGCTTTCTGGTTGGGTTTCGGAGTGCAGCTCACCTGCCTGGTCGCGACCTGGTGGGTCGCCGCGCCCGGCCGTGGCTTCGAACCGTCGCGGACCCTGTATCTCCTGGGCGCCCTGGCGTGGTATCCCGTCCTCTATCAACTGCGCACCGGCCAACCGGTGCTGCTCATCGCCCTGGCGCTTGTGCTGTGCTGGCGGCTGGCGGAGAGCAACAGGCCATGGCTGGCAGGAATCGTGCTCGCTTTCTGCACGATAAAGCCGCAGCTCACCTTCTGGGTGGCGCCTTGTCTTCTCCTTGCCGGCCATTGGCGCATCGCGCTCGCGTGGGCAGGTACCGCCGGCGTTCTCGCTGTCGGCTCTTTGGCCCTCATCGGATGGACCGGCCTGCACGACTACATCGCACTCCTGGATTTCGCCAGCACCGTCACCTTCAATCGCTTTTTCACCCTCGCCTACGTCTTCGTGACCGTGCCGGCCAGCACCGCGGCTGAGATAGTCGTCGCGGCCTTTGGACTTTTCGCGGCTTATCGGATGCGAGGTGCGCCGCTGGCAAGGATCGTGGCCCTGGGCATCGTGACTTCGATGCTCGCCATTCCATATGACCATCTGCACGATTTCGCGATCCTGGTTCCTGCAGCCCTTCTATTCCTGCGTACGGACCCGCCGAGCTGGCAACGCGCCTGGCTCCTGGTGGTCTGGATCACATTCGAGTTCGCATGGCCGCTGCACCCGCTCCCCATGCTGATCGCTCAGGCGGGATGGCTGTTGATCCTGGCCCTGCCTCAGTTGTCGAGACGTCCCGCAAATCAGCTCGCCGCCGGTCGAGACTTCGCCGGCACATGACGCGCGCGGTGACAAAGGAACAGCCTGGGTGCCGGTTCAGCCCACGCTTGCCGGGCGGGATTCGCTGTCGATTCCCAGAATGCTCAAGAAAAAGCTTGCGAACACGGTCTGCGTGCCGAGCGCCAGAAGCACGACCGCCGGGATGACCTCGCGCATCGTCAGTGACGGGTCGAGATTGCCGAATCCGACCGCCTGCCAGCTGATCACGGCGGCGACGAGCGCCAGCACGCCGGCCAGCGACATCAGCGCGCCCACCAGGAGGCCGACCTCCAGCGTGATATAGCGGGACACCCGCTGCAGCATCGGGTGTGGTGGGTGAAAGCCCTCGCGGATCGCGAACACCTTGGTGAACACGGCGAACAGCACCAGCTGGTAGCCGAGCAAGCATAGGAAGCCCGCCACCAGCAGCGTGTGGATGTCCAGCCGTACGCCGCCGACTTTCAGCGGGCCGGGGAGCAGGAGCGCTGACAGGAGGAAGCCCAGGGCGAGGAGTGCAAGCCCCGGGTAGAGGAACAGCCACCGCGGGCTGAAGAGCAGCATGAAGCGCAGGTGGCGCCAGCCGTCGCGCCACGTGCGGAGGTGGGGCGGGCGCGAGCGGCCGTCGGGACGCAGCACCACCGGCACCTCGGTGATCCGCATTCCCTTGAGCGAGGCCTTGATCACCATCTCGCTCGCAAACTCCATGCCGGTCGCGCGCACGCGCATCCGCTCATACGCGTCCTTGGTGAACGCGCGCAGGCCACAGTGCGTGTCGCCGACCGGCGCGTGAAAGAAGACATTGCTGATGCGCGTGAGGACGGGGTTGCCCAACCATCGGTGTGACCAGGGCATGGCGCCCGGCTCGATCCCGCCGAGGAAGCGGTTACCGACCACGAGGTCGTAGCCCTCGCGCAGCTTGGCGAGCAGCGGCTCGATGGCGCCGAAGTCGTAGCTGGCATCCGAATCGCCCATGACGACGAAGCGGCCGTGGGCGGCGTCGATACCGCCGATCAGCGCGCTGCCATAGCCCTTGCGCGGCACATCGACCACGCGCGCGCTAAGCTCGCGTGCGACCAGCTGGGAGCCGTCGCTGCTCCCGTTGTCGGCGACGATGATCTCGGCCGAGTACCCGCCCCGCTCGATGGCTACGCGCGCGCCGGCGATGCAGGCGGCAAGCGTCTCGGCCTCGTTGAGGCAGGGCATCACGATCGAAATCTCGACCGCCTGCGCCGGGGCGTCGTCGCGTCGACGGGCTGGGCGCTGGGCGACCTTCATGGCGCTAGAGCCTAACGCGGGGGACGGGGCTCAGCTTGCCGTAAAAACAAGTGACCCCGACGGATCGCCTCTCGAGAACTGGTACCTGCCTTGCGGCCTGTTCCTGCCCTCTCGAACGTTTCCCTCGGGGCCGTAACCAAGACTAGTTGGGCCCAGGGCCGAGCGCAAGCCCGAAAGTCAGTTCGCTGCCAGGCCACCATAGATAGCCTTAGCGAGCCCTGCTGCAGGCGCAGCGGGCAGGCCGGATTTACTCCGGCCGTCCCCGGCGTTCTCATTGGCTGCCGGCGTGGCCAGGAGAAATATTCAGGTGAATCCCTACCGCGGGAAAGAGCGCAGCGGCGTCGGCGTACCTCTGGGGTCCCCGCGACGCAGTCGCGGGAGGCAGTGAGAGAAAACCGGCAGGTTTCTCTCATACGTAATTGACCATGCGGCCGCCGTCGACGACCACGTCCTGGCCGGTGACGAGGTCGTTCTCGATGAATGCCATCACCGCCCGCGCCACGTGGTCCGGAGCCGCGACCGCCTTCAAAGGCGTGCTCTCGGCCGTCGACGATTCGAGCGCCGAGGCGGCGTCCTCGCCAAAGCGCTGCCGGAACCACCGGCTCGACACCAGCCCCGGCGAGACCGAGTTGACCCGAATGTCGGGAGCAAGCGCCAGCGCCAGCGCGCGCGTGAGCTGCAGCACCCCTGCTTTCGAGACCGCGTAGGCGATCGACGAGCCCGCCGCCCTATGGCCGGCGACTGAAGCCACGTTGACGATCGCGCCTTTCACCTTGCGCAGCTCGGGCGCCGCCGCGCGGCAGCAGTAGAACGTGCCCTTGAGGTTGACGCCCAGGATCTCGTCCCACACGGCGTCGGTGAGCGAGTCCAGGTCGGAATGTGGGATGAAGTGGGTGGTGCCGGCGTTGTTGACCAGGACGTCGAGGCGGCCGAACCTCTTCACCGTCTCGGCGATCATCGCGAGCACCTGGGACTCATCGGCGACATCAGCCCTGTGCGGCTCGGCTTTGACCCCAGATGACTCGATTTCGCGAGCGGTCTCCCTGGCGTCATCCTCGGAGCGCGAGTAGTTCACGACCACGCCCGCGGCACCGGCCTTCGCGAGCCGGACGCAAACCGCGCGGCCTATGCCTGTGCCGCCGCCGGTGACAATCGCTACCTTGCCTTCAAGCTCCATGCGAGACTAAGTGTCCACAAAATGCCGCTCAGCCTCGAGGATGCCAACAAAGTCGTCGCGGGCGCTCAAGCGAAGGCCGCGGAGATCGGGGTGATGGTGACCGCTGCGGTAGTCGACGAGGGAGGTCACCTGGTCGCGCTGGGGCGGATGGACGGGGCGCCGCCCCTGTCGCCGCAGATCGCCGAGGCGAAGGCGGTCGGAGCCGCCATGCTGCTCCGCGACGGCGGATCGCTGCTGAAGATGTCAGAGGATCGGCCCGGATTCTTCGCCTCGGTCGACCGGCTCGTTCGCCTCCCGCTCATCCCCGGCCCGGGATCGCTCCCAATCAGAAGGGACGGGATCTCGATTGGCGCGGTGGGCGTCAGCGGCGCACGGCCCGAGCAGGACAAAGAGTGTGCGGAGGCGGGCCTTGCCTCAATCCATGTTCAGGACGCGTAGCGGCTCGTAGACGGCCCCCGCCCGGCCGAGATGGCTCGAGTAGAGAACGAGCTCGGTGGCGCGCCAGGGGACGAGCCGGGGCGGCGGCGGGAGCGATGGCAGCACCGTCCCATCCCTGGCCCGGGCGCGGGCGAGGGTCAGGTGGGCCTGAAACGCCCGCTTCTCGCCCTCCAATCCTGCCGCCCTGCATTCCGCGTCCACCTGGCCCGCGAGCCTGGTGGCGGCCTCCGCGCCGGACCGCAGGCCCTGCCAGACGACTCGGACCAGGCGACCGCGCTTGAACGTCCCGAGCTCCCCAAGCTCGAGGTCGAACCCGGGCAGGGCGCCGGCGGCGAGGCGTTCCACGATGCCATCCACCACCACCAGCTCGACGCTGCCGATGAACCGAAGAGTGAGGTGCAGGTTGTCGGCCGGCGTCCACCGGAATCGGGGCGCCACCTCGGCACAGGTGGCGATGAAGGCGGCCAGAGACGCACGCTGGGCCTCGGGCAGGGGCAGCCCGAAGAACGCGCGGACCCGCGGCGCTATTTCCGCGCCGGCGCCTTCTTCCAGTGGCTCGGCACCCATGAGCTGGGCGCCGTCGGGCGCCAGCCGAAGTGCGTGCTCACCGAGTCGATGCCGTCGGCGATGTTCGTGAGCTGGATCATGTTGATCTCGTCGGGCGTCACGATTGGATCCTTGAACAGGGCCTCCATGACCGTGGCGCCCGGGACGAGCAAGGCCGCCGGCAGCTTCATCTTCGGTTTGCGTAACCCTCGAGCCTGGATGAACCAATCGAACAGCGTCTCGTAGGTCAGCACCTCGGGTCCGCCGAGCTCGAGGACCTTCCCAAGGAGATCCGGCTTTTCGATGGCATCGACGACGCAGCGGGCGGCGTCCTCGCGCAAGATCGGCTGCACCTTGGTCTGGCCGTCGCCAGGGATGATGAGGAAGGGACCGAAGTGGGCCGCGCGCTCGAAGTCGTTGAGGATCCCGCCCTCCTCCGCGAGCACGAACGAGAACCTCAGGATCGTGCCCGCCACGCCCGTTTTGGCCATCTCCTGCTCGCCCATCCACCGCGACGTGAAGTACTTGTAGTGGGGGTCCAGGCGGGCGCCGATTGCGCTCACCAGCACCACCGACTTCGCGCCGGCGGCCTTGGCCGCCTCGGCCATGATCCGCGGGCCGTCGACGTTGACCTCGAGGAACGACTGCGGCCGGTTCCTGCGGACGGCGACCAGGCTGATGACGTGCTCGGTGCCCTGGGCCGCCTGTCCGACGGCGGCGGGGTTGAGGGCATCGCCCACGATAACCTGGGCGCCGCGACCCTTGAAGGCGGCCGCCTTCATGGGATCGCGCACCAGCACCCTCAGCTGATGGCCGGCGTCGATCAGTTTGTGGGCAACCCCACGGCCGAAGAAGCCCGTCGATCCCAGCAGCAGAACCCTGGCCACGGGTCAGAATCGTAACCGGCCCCCCGCCCGGCTCGGCGGGCTAGCCGGGCACATACTTGAGCCGGGTGAGCGGGCAGGAGGCCGGGGGGATCGGGCTTGGGCTGTTCGCGGTGCTCCTGGGCGCCGGAGGGATCGCAGCCGCGATTCGCACGCGCAGGCGGCGGGCGGAGATCGCCGCCACCTACGGCGCCACCGGCGGGATCGTCTACACGGTGGTGCAGGCGGGCTGCTCGAGTGTGCTCATGCTCGGAGGCCTGGGATTGATCGTCCTGGCCCTCATGCTCAGGCGGTAGTCTAGATGACGTTCCGCTCTTTGACCAGGGCGCCCCTTGCGAAGCGTTCGAACGCAAACGAGGAGATGTCGATCTCCGAGGATTGATCCAGCAGCAGCTGGGTCAGCAGCAGTGCCGCCGCGGGCGCCTGCATGAAGCCGTGCCCGCTGAAGCCGGCGGCGCACCAGAATCCCTCCAGCTCGCGGACCGGCCCCAGGATCGCCTGGTGATCGGGCGTCGTCTCGTACAGCCCGGCCCACGCCGTCTTCATGCCCGCGCCCGCCAGGGCCGGCGCTCGTCGCGCGGCCTGCGCGAACATCTTCTCGAGAAAGTCCCAGTTGACCTCCGTCACGAAGCCCGGCGGCTCCTCGCGGTCGCTCATGCCGATGAGGACCCCGTCGCCCTCCGGATGGAAGTAGAGCGAGGTCTGGAAATCGACCGTCATCGGATTGTTGCGCGGCACGGCCGCAAACGTGCTCGTGACAGCGATGTGGCGGCGGTAAGGGAGGACCGGGATCTCGAGGCCGGCCATGCGCCCGATCGACCCCGACCAGGCGCCCGCGCAGTCGAATACCAATCGGGTCGCAACGTCGCCGGCGCTGGTGCGTACGCCCTGCACCCGGCCAGAGGCGACGTCGATGCCCGTGACGGCCACTCCCTCCTTCAAGCGCGCGCCCACGCGGCGGGCGGCCGCGGCATAGCCCGAGGTCACGTCGGCGGGACTGGCGATCCCGTCGCTGGGACAGAACGTGCAGCCCAGCACATCGTCGACGTTCAAGATCGGCACCATGCACACGGCCTCGGTCGCGTCCACCCAACGAGCGTCCGTCAGCCCGACCCGGTGCCACATCTCCATGTTGTGGCGGAAGTCCTCCACCTGCTGGGGCTGCGTGAGCACGAACAGGTAGCCGATCTGGCGAAAGTCCGCCGGGTGTCCGATCTCCTCCTCGAAGCGCTCGAGCATGGCCACCGACATCCGCTGCAGGCGCACGTTGTCCTCTCGCGAGAACTGCTGGCGCACCCCGCCCGCGCATTTGCCTGTCGACTGCGAGCCGAGCGTCTCCCTCTCGAGCAGGAGCACGTCTACGTTCCGCTTGCCGAGCTGGTAGGCAAGGGCGCAGCCCATGATCCCGCCGCCGGCGATGACTACGTCAGCGCTTTCCATGCCAGAACAAGCCCCAGAGCTCGAAGATCACCTTCAAAGCCGCAAGCGTTGTGATGTCTCCATGGTCGAAGGGCGGAGAGACCTCGACGATGTCGAGCCCGACCAGCTTCGAACCCGCCGCGGCGATGCGCAGGAAGTCGAGGGCCTGACGGGTGGAGAGCCCCCCGGCAGACGGGATCTCCGTCCCGGGCGCGTAAGCCGGATCGAGGGCGTCGATGTCGAACGAAACGTGCAGGCTCTTGCCGTCGAGCGCATCCGCGACCATGCGCGCGGAGCCGCTGTCGCCGGCAAGCTCGGAGGCCGACACCAGCAGCATCCCCCGGGTGCGGATGAACTCGAGCTCCTCAGGGTCGTAGTCACGCCCACCGGCAATCACCACCCGTGCCGGGCCGATGCTCGACACCTCCAGGGCACGGCGCAGGGCACAGCCGCACGTCCAGCGGCCGCCGCGCGAGAAGTCGCAAAGGTCCGGGTGTGCGTCCACCCAGAGCACGGCGAGATCGGGGTGCCGGCGGGCCTGGGCGGCAAGCGTGGAGATGGCGGTGCAGTGGTCGCCCCCCAGCACCGTCAGCAGCGCGGTGGCCGGGACGGTCGCCAGGCGCTCGGCGACCGACGGCCAGCCCGCCTCGATGTCAGGCCCGGCGTCGATGTCGCCGAGGTCGTGAACCTTGAGGCCGGCCAGGGGCCGCGCATCCTCGGTCACCGGCGGCATGACGGCCGAGAGCTCGCGCAAGCGCATGGGGGCCAGAGCCGCGCCTTTGCGGTAGACCGCGGAGCCGTCATATGGGATACCGGCGATGACGACGTCGGCCACCTCCAGCGGCTGGCCGGCCAGGCCACCCCAGGCCCGGAGCCCGTCGAGGTTCATATCGGTCATCGCTTGCGCATCTCCGGCACTTTCAGGATGAGAAGGCCGCCCAACAGCAGCCAGATGAAGAACACTGTGAATATGACCGGGTACCCTCCCGGGAGGCCGAGCACCCTCGGTCCGTTGTTGAATTCGAGCAGAAATCCGCCTACAAAGCGCGCGATGACTCCGGAGCCGGCGGTGGCGATGTTGCTGAAGCCCATGAAGAGGCCGGCCTCGTCGTGCGGGATGACGTCCTGGATGAAGGCCCAGTCGACCGAGAAGAAGAGGCCGTAGCCGATCCCGATCAGGACGCCCACGAGCGTCGCCTGCGCCGCCAGCTCCGGCACCCTCAAGGCGTGACTGATGGGCTCGACCACGAATCCCGGCAGCAGCCGGTAGTGGCTGAAAACGAGCATCAGCACCCCGGCGGCGCCGAGCAGCGCGCCCCAGAGGATGAGCGGCCGCCGGCCGAGGCGATCGGAGCTCCGCGCCGCGGGCAGCGAGACGACCAGGGCGGAGACGATCACCAGGCCCTGGAGCGTGTAGGCAGCCGTGACGGCCGCGTCCACATGGCCGCCGTAGAAGACGTCGCTGAAGTAGTAGAGAACGAAGCTCTGCAGCCCGACCAGGCCCATGAGGATCATCAGCCGCGAAGCCATCAGCCATAGAAAGCTTGGGTAGCGCAGCGGGCGGGCGAACGTGGTGGCGACCACCTGCCAGATGCTCGTGAACCGGCTCGCCGAGGTCTCCCCGCGGTCCGGGACCAGCAGCACGGTCGGCAGCATCGTGGCCAGGAGCAGGACACAGATGCTGAGGATGGCGGCGGTCCTCCCGTAGTGGGCGAGGATGTAGCCCGCGCCGACCGTGCCCGCCAGCAGGCCGATGACGTTCGACAGCCCGTAATAGCCCGAGGCCGTGCCGCGCTGAGACTCCGGCACGACGTCCGGAAGGAGGCCCTGGTATGGGCCCTGCGCGGTGTTGGACGCCGTCTGCAGGAGGAAGTAGAAAACCAGCACCAGCCAGTAGCTGCCCGACAGCGCGATCCCGATCAGGAAGAGGACGTCGCCCACGGTGCCGGCGGCGATGAACGGGTGCCGGCGCCCGAAACGCGTACGGGTGCGGTCCGAGTAGGCGCCCACCAGCGGTTGCCAGACAACCGCCATCAGAGACCCAACCCCCTCGAGCACACCGAGGGCTGCGCCCTTGTGCGCGTTCCCGACCAGGTCGGCGACGAGGTCGGGCAGGATCAGGCCGCCGAGGCTCGTCCACAGGTAGCCGATCGCGATCCAGTAGACGGACAGGAGAGCGAAGTCGAGATGGGTGAGCCGGGATACAGACCGGCGGGCGATGACCGCGGTCAATCGGGCTCGAAGGGCGGGAGCGACTTCTTGACGGGCCGGTCCTCGCGGTAGCCGAGCGCGTACTCGCCCTGTAGGACCGTGTGGATCTCGCGCGTGCCTTCGTAGATGATCGGCGCCCGCGCGTTGCGGAGGAAGCGCTCGACGGGATACTCGGCCGAGTATCCGTAGGCCCCGTGCACCTCGATCGCGTCGTGGGCCGCGTTGAAGGCCGCATCGGTGGCGTACTGCTTGGCCATCGACACGTCGCGCGTGTGCCGCAAGCCCTTGTTCTTCATCCATGCGACCTTGTAGTAGAGAAGCCGGCAGATCTCGTAATCGCGGGACATGCGGGCGATCATCTGCTGCACGAGCTGGTAGCGCCCGATCTCCTGGCCGAAGGTCTTGCGCTCTCGCGCGTACTTCACCGAGGCGTCGAGACAGGCGCGCACGGTCCCGGTGGCGCCGGCGGCCACGGTGAAGCGGCCGTTGTCGAGACAGCTCATGGCAATCTTGAAACCGTCGCCTTCGTCGCCGATTCGATCGCGCTCGGAAACCTCGACGTCGGACATGAATATCGAGCCCACGTCGCCCGCGTGGATGCCAAGGCGATCCTTGATCGGCTCCGTGCGCAGCGATTTGCCCGCCGCCGAGCGATCGAGCATGAATGCGGTGATTCCGCTGTGCCCGGCCTTCGGGTCGGTCTTGGCGAAGACGAGGAAGAAGTCGGCCGTGTCGGCGTCCGAGACCCACACCTTCTGGCCGTTGAGCACATAGGCATCGCCGGAGCGGCGAGCCGTCGACTGCATCGAAGCCACGTCGGAGCCTGCGTTCGGCTCGGTGAGCCCGTAGCAGGCAAGCTTCTGACCGGAGGCCATCGGCACCAGCCAGCGCTGCTTCTGCTCCTCGTCCGCCCATGTGTAGAGCCCCATGCCGACCAGCCCAACGTGCACCGAGAGAACGGTGCGGTACGTGGTGTCGACGTACTCGAGCTCCTCGCAGACGAGGCCGAGCGACAGGTAGTCGAGACCGACGCCGCCGTAGCGCTGCGGGAAGCACACTCCCGGCAGCCCGACCGATGCGAGGCTGGCGAAGATCGTGGGGTCATGATGGCGCTCCCGGTCGTTGGCCGCGATGACGGGCGCGAACTCGCGCGCGCAGAAGTCCCTGACCGTGGCCACGAGCTGTTCCTGGTCCTCGGTCAGCGCCAGGTCCAGCACTTGCGCTACTTCTTGGGGCTGGGTGAGGGACTCACCTTGGGGGTCGGCGAGGGCGCCGGCGTCGGGAGCGGCTTCAGGTCGCTCGGCCCGACGTGGCCGATCACCGGAACGTGGGATCCGATGCTGAGAATGATCGGCACCGCTCTCGAGCTGTGAAGCTGAGGCTGGAGGAAATCGACGTAGATCTGCTGGAGCTGATGGATGCCGGCCACGGAGTTGATGCTCGCCCCCGATGACTTGCCGGCCGCGGTCTTGAGCGCCTGCAGATCCTGCTTCGAGACCATCGCCGAGGTGATCGGGTTGGAAAGTATCCAGTTCTCTAGCTGGTTGACCTGCGCGAGCGTGAGAGTCGCGCTCTTCAGCGTGGGCTCGAAAGCGTTGTCGAGCGTGACCAGCGCCGACACCGCCAGGTAGATCACGACCAGGGTGACGACCGCGTGGACGAAGACCCCGAGCAGGCCGTCGATGCCGCGGATCGCTTCGAGCCTGTGGAAGGCCCCTCCGATGGCGCCGCCGATCGCGCCCAGGATCACCGCCAGGATCAGGGCCACGAACACGCTGAATACGGCGTTGAGATGAAGAAGCTTCTGCATCTCGTTCGTGTACTGGTCGTGGAATCGGAAGACCGCGAGCAGCGTGCCGAAGAAGAAGATCTCGGCCATCAACGGTTGGATCACTCCGCGCTGAAAGCCGAGGACGATCGCGAGGAGGAGCACGAGGACGATGACGATGTCGATGATCATGCGGTTCTCGGTTTCGCCTGGGCCAATCCGCGGCGAGCCTCGATAACCGCGTAGCCGGCGAACATCGCGACGATGCCAACCGCCTCGCTCACGGGCTGAAGGACGTAAACACCCTTCGTCTGCGCGTAGCTGTGACCGCCGGCGACGATGAAAGCGCCGGCGGCCAGGACGGCCAGGCCGAGCACTCGGTTGCGGGGCGCGCCGGCACGGAAGGACTGCCATGCCGACCAGGCCGCCCCGCCGATCAGCAGGAGCGACCCGCCGAGGTTGGTGACCAGGGGCAGCACAGCCGGAGTGTCGATCGCGCCCCGAGCGGGGACCTGCGCCTTGAGCAGGATGGGGTTGGTATGCGAGACGAGCACCGCCACGACAGATATCAACGAGATCAGGGCCATGACGATTACGGCCACGCGGCCCACTCGCGCCGGCACCAGCAGCAGGAGCGATCCGATTCCCAGCCAGCCCACGTTCAGCATGCCCCCGAACAGGTAGTAGCCCTTGTAGGTCGCATCCGACCAGCCTGCGAGCTGCCCGGCCGCCTCGAACGCGGCCGCCACCCCGAACATGGCCAGGGCCAGCGCCCAGACCGCCTGGTAGGGCTTGCGGCGGGAGAGATACTGCCTGCCGACGACGACCGCAAAGGCCGCGCCCACCACGGCTGCGATGAGAGGGATCACGAACACCGCGGCCAATGATAGAGGCCGGGCCGGAAGCCTCGGCGCGGTAGGCCGCTGCATGGGCGGTTCCGCCCGGCTTCGGTTAGACTCGGAGCACTCTTGGCCCGAACGATCGCAGTCGCCATGCAAAAGGGCGGTGTGGGCAAGACCACAACGGCCGTGAACCTCGGGGCTGCACTCGCCGAGATCGGCCAGCGCGTCCTGCTCATCGACCTCGACGCCCAGGGCCATTTGACACTCTACATGAAGCCCCCGCCGGAGCTGGAAAAGACCGTTTACCACCTCTTGGTCGACCCCGACACGACCGTCACCGACGTGGTGCAGGAGGCCCCGCAGATGGGAGTGCACTACATCCCGGCGGACATCGAGCTGGCCGGCGCAGAGAACCAGCTCATCAACGAGATCGGCCGGGAAAGCATCCTGCGCGACAAGCTCGAGGCGGCGCAGAAGCGCTACGACTTCATCATCATCGACTGCCCGCCATCGCTCGACCTGATCGTCATCAATGCCCTGGTGGCGGCGGACGAGGTGCTGGTTCCGCTGCAGGCGGAGTTCCTGGCGCTGAAGGGGATGCAGGAGCTGCTGATCACCATGGAGCGCGTGAAGCGGAGGCTCAACCCTCGCCTCGAGCTCATCGGCATCCTCCCCACGCTGTACAAGTCGCGTGCGCTCCATTCGCAAGAGGTGCTGGCGGCGGTCAAAGAGAAGTACGGTGACAAGGTCTACGAATTCGGCGTCACCGATTCCATCCGCTTCGCGGAGACACCGCTGGCCGGTATGTCGATCCTTCAGTACGCGAAGGACTCGGACGGCGCGAGGTCGTATCGTGCATTGGCAGCTCGGGTTTTGGAGAATCACAGGTAATGCCTACGTTCAAGCGCGTAACGCTCGGAGGATCGGAAGATTTGTTCCGGCCGACGCGGCCCCAGGTCGTCACCGACACAGATGACGTGATCCGCGAGGCCGTCGACCGGCACGAGAAGGTGAAAGAGGTCGTCCTCCGAACGCTGCAGTTCACGCCGGAGGAGATCGAGCTGCTGCTGGAGGCGGTGCAGATCGCGAAATACCCCGACCGTCCTCGCCCCAAGCAGCCTCTCGACAAGTTCGACTCGCTGGACGCGCTCCGAGTCAAGATCCAGGGCGAAACAGCAGACTGATTGCAGCGAGACGCAGTGGTCGCGTTTGGCGCGCTTCTCCTGCTGCTATGCGCGTACTGGACTTACGGCTACATCAGGCGCCGATCGAGAAAGCGGTATTAGCGGCTTGGTGTTTAGGCCGGATTTACTCCGGCCGTCCTGACGGTCCCCACGCGGCTGCCAAACGTGGCAGGGAGTGACATTTAGCTAATCCGAACCGCGGGAAAAGGAGCAGCCGCGTCGGCCACCTTTGGGGTCCCCGCGACGTAGTCGCGGGAGGGTGTGAGGGAAAACCGGCAGGTTTTCTCTCATACGTTGCGGTAATACTGATCTGAATGAGCAAGCTGGCGATCGTCAAGGTCAGGCTGGATCGCGACGTCAACGGCTACGTGCTGTCCTGCACCTCCACCAAAGAGGCTGTGGTCGTCGACCCAGGGCTCCCGGCGGACAAGCTCGCCGAGCAGACCGCCGGGCTCACAGTCAAATACATCGTCGCCACTCACTGTCACCCGGGGCATGTGGCGGGCAAGGACGACCTGAAAGAGATCACCGGCGGCCAGACCGCGATCCACACGGCCGACGCCAAGCAGTTCCTGCGCTCGGCCGACCGCTACCTGCTGGACGGGGACGAGCTCGAGTTCGGCGAGTTCAAGCTCTCGGTACTCCACACCCCCGGGCACACGCCGGGCAGCATCTGCCTCGTCGTCGCCAACCACGCCTTCGTCGGGGACACCCTCCTGGCCGGCGGGGTCGGTAAGCAGATGCCCGAGACCGACCTGCGCCGGCAGATGATGAGCATCGGCACCAAGCTGGTTCGCCTGCCTTTGCAGACCGCCCTGTACCCCGGCCACGGGCCGGCCACCAGCCTTCAGCGAGAGCTCGCGCAGAACCCGATCTTCCGAGGCGCGCCCACCCGGGCCTGAGCTCAGGGCTCAGCCAGGGATCCCCAGCGCAAGCTGGATGTGGGTTACGTTCGACTCCGGCTCGACGGTGAGAATCCCCGCGACCTTCCTGTTGCTCCGCCGGCTGAAGATGATGGAGAAAACGCCCTTCGACGAGCCGTTGAACGTGATCGTCCAATCGCCCTCGTCCAGCTTGCGCGAGTAGAAGCCCTGGACCGAATCAACGCTCTGGAGGGTTTCCCACTGCACGCCCCACGTCATCTGCCCGTTGAGCGTCACCTCGGCGGCGGAGGTCAGCCTGGCGCCCGGGTAGACCGGGAAATCGGACGGGAAGCCCTTCGGCATGGACACCGCGGGGTCGAGCTTGCCGTTCCCGCCGGCGGACGCCGAGCCGGAAACGGCCGGAGATGATGTCGAGGTCGAGTGCGAGCTCGAGGAGCCGCACGCGGCGCTCGCGACGGCAAGACCGACGAGGAGCACGAAGGCCGTGCGGACCATGCGTTCAGCGCCGGTCCGGCCGGACCAGGCGGCCGGCGGTCCGTCCCATCGGCCGGCCATCGCGCGCCACCAGCGCCCCGCGCAGGTACACCTCGCGGACGGTGAATCCGAACTGCATGCCCTCGAGCGCGCCGTGGCGCTGCCGAGAGCGCATCGTCTCCGCGCGCACGCGGGTGGGCCGCCTGGGATCGACGATCACGAGGTCGGCGTCGAACCCGGGCGCAATCGTGCCCTTGCTCTCCTGCAGGCCCGCGAGCGCCGCCGGCGCCTCCGCCACCCACCGAGGAGCACGCCACACGTCGCCGGTGCGCCTGGCGAGCTCGAGACAGCTGACGTAAAGGGTCTGGACGCCCGGGCTGCCTGCGAAGGCCTCCCCGAACGGCGCCCCCTTCTCGGCATTGGAGTGAGGCGCGTGATCCGTGGCGACCACCGTGATCACTCCGTTCGCAAGCCCCTCCACCAGGGCGTCACGGTCATGGACGGTACGGATCGGGGGAAACATCTTCATCGCGTTCCCAACCCTGCCGAAGTCCTCGTCGCAAAGCCACAGGTACTGCGGGCCGGTCTCGAGCGTCAGCGGGGCCCCGGCCCGGATCGCCTCCTGCGCGGCCGCCAGCCCGGGCGCGCTCGACAGGTGTGCAATATGCAGCCGAGCCCCCGACGCTCCCGCGATCTCGGCGGCGGCCGCGATCGCCACCGCCTCGGCCTCGGCGGGCCTGGCGGCGAGCAGGTCCGCGTACGTTTCGAGCGGGCGCCGAAACGCACCGAGAATCGCAGGGTCTTCGGCATGGATCGTGAGCGGGAGGCCCAGCCGCGCGATGTCCGGCGCGAGTCGGGCCAGCGTGCCGTAGTCAGGCGGAGCCTCGAGATCCGGGTCGTCGAGGTCCGGCGAATAAAGGACCTGCTTGCGGGCGAGGTTGAACGCGTAACCGAGGTAAGCCTTGAAGCCAGTCGCGCCGGCGGCGGCCAGCGCCTCCAGCTCATCGGCGCTGGTGCCAGACCTGACCAAGGCCCAGAGGCCGAAATCGACACGCGCCTTCCGGCGCGCAAGCGCGGCTTTGGCCTCGAGCACGCCGGCGGCATCCACGGCCGGGACGGTGTTCGGCATGTCGACGACCGTCGTCACACCGCCCGCGGCGGCCGCGGCCGTCAGTGTTCCGAAATCCTCCTTCTGGGGAAAGCCCGGGTCGCGGCTGTGCACGTGCACATCGATGGCGCCGGGCAGGACGTACATGCCACTCGCATCGACCGTCTGCGCACCCGGCGGCGGTGCAGCCCTGCCGACGACGGTGATGACGCCGTCACGGACGTGGACGTCGACCTCACGCGGACCCTGGGGCGTGTGCACGGTGCCGCCCGTGATGACGAGCTCGCTCGTCCTGGCGCGCTCAGTCAAGCTCGAGGTCGGTGATGCGAAACAGCGGCGAGTATGGAATGCCGGCGCCGCGGATGGTGTCCTCGCCACCCTCGCCGCGGTCGAGGACGACGACCAGGTGGATCACTTCCGCGCCCGCGTCGCGCAGCACCTGCGCCGAGCGCAGCGAGTCGCCGCCGGTGGTGACCACGTCCTCGATCACCGTCACGCGGTCGCCCGGCTCGAATCTCCCTTCGATCTGCTTCGACGTCCCGTAGCCCTTGGGCTCCTTGCGGACGAGGAGCAGCGGCAGCCCGGTCTCCATCGCAACCGCTCCGCCCAGGAGCACCGCGCCCAGCTCCGGCGCTGCCAGGCGCTGCGTTTCGGGCGGCACGAGTCCCGCTAGCTGCCGGCCCAGGCGACGAAGCAGCTCGGGATCGGTTTCGAAGAGGAACTTGTCGAAGTATCGGTTCGAACGTTTTCCCGAGCGAAGGACGAAATCGCCCTTCAGGTAAGAGGCGGCGACCAGGTCGCGCCCAAGAGTCTCCCGCTCCCCGATCACAAATTCAATCTAACGGATAGAAACAGGCCGCCAGGTGCTCGGAGCCGAACGATTCGAGCGGCGGCTCCTCCTCGGCGCAGTGAGGACGCGCCCTCGGGCAGCGCGTCCGGAAGCGGCAGCCGGAAGGGGGGTTGACCGGGGAGGCGACATCTCCCTGGAGGATCACGCGCTCGCGCGCGCGTTCGACGACCGGGTCGGGAATCGGGATCGCCGAGAGCAGCGAGCCCGTGTATGGATGGCGCGGGCGCCGGTACAGCTGGCCGCCGGGCGCCACTTCCACGATCTTGCCGAGGTACATGACCGCGACGCGATTCGAGATGTGCTTGACCACCGAGAGGTCGTGGGCGATGAACAGGTAGGTGAGGTCGAACTTGGACTGAAGCCGCTCCAAAAGGTTGATGATCTGCGCCTGGATCGACACGTCGAGCGCTGAGATGGGTTCGTCGCACACGATGAACGTGGGCCCGACCGCGAGGGCGCGCGCGATGCCGATGCGCTGTCGCTGGCCGCCCGAGAACTCGTGCGGATAGCGGTCGGCGAACCTTGGGTTCATGCCCACGACCTGCAGCAGCTCGTAGATGCGGTTCTGCCGCTCGCGGCCTTTCGCAATGGCGTGGATATCGAGCGGCTCGCCGATGATGTCGCCGACCGTCTGGCGTGGATCGAGCGACGCGTACGGGTCCTGGAAGATCATCGCCATGTCGCGGCGGTGCTGCCGCATCGCCGTCCCCCGCTGGTGCGTGATGTCCTCGCCCTTGAACAGGATCGTGCCGGCCGTCGGGTCGAGCAGGCGGATCATCGTGCGGCCCAAAGTCGACTTGCCGCAGCCCGACTCGCCGACCAGGCCCACGGTCTCGCCCTTTTTGATGTCCAGGTCGACGCCGTCCACCGCGCGCACGTGCGCCACGGTCCGCTGAAGTACGCCGGATGAGATCGCGAACCAGGTCTTGAGCCCGCGCACGGACACGAGCGGGTCGGAGGTCGTCCATGCCCGCTTCAGCTGCGCGTGCGCGGTCTCAGGCACCCTTCAGCTCCGTCCCGGATTGGGTGACCCAGCACGCGGCGAGCTGAGTCTCACCGACCCGGTTCAGCACCGGGACGTCGTGCGCGCACCTCTCGATCTTGAACTGGCAGCGGGGATGAAAAGCGCAGCCCGTGGGGAGGTCGATGAGGTCGGGCGGCAGCCCTTCGATCGGCTTCAGAGGTTCGTGGCGCTCAGCGTCCAGTCGCGGTATCGAACGCAGCAGCGACCACGTGTACGGATGCTTTGGGTGCGCGAACACATCCACGGTTGGGCCCGACTCGACCACGCGGCCGGCGTACATCACCATCACGCGCTCGCACATGCCTGCCACGACGCCGAGGTTGTGCGTGATGAGGATGGTCGCGGTGCCGAAGTCACGGTTGACGTGGCGTAGGAGGTCGAGGATCTGCGCCTGGATGGTGACGTCGAGCGCCGTGGTCGGCTCGTCGGCGATCAACACCTTGGGCGTGGTCGTGAGCCCCATCGCAATCATGGCGCGCTGGCGCATCCCGCCCGAGAACTGGTGCGGGTAGTCGCGCGCGCGCGTGGCGGGAGACGGGATGCCGACCTTGCCCAGCATCGACACCGCCACGCCCATCGCCTTCGCTTTGTCCAACCCATGGTGCAGCCTCACCGGCTCGGCGACCTGCCACCCGGTCCGGAAGACCGGGTTCAACGAAGTCATCGGGTCCTGGAAGATCATCGCGATGTCCTGGCCGCGGATCTCGCGCATCTCACCCTCCGAGACCTTGGTGAGGTCGCGTCCATTGAAAATGACCTTGCCGCTGACGATCTTCCCCGGGCGCTGGAGGCGCATGACGCTCAACGCCGTCACCGACTTGCCACTGCCGGATTCGCCGACGATCCCGAGGGTCTCCCCGGGGCTGATCTCGAAAGAGACTCCATCGACCGCCTTCACCTTGCCGGCCTTCGTGGCGAAGACCGTGTGCAGGTCCTGAACCTCGAGGAGGGTCTGCGGCATCGTTACCGGCTACTTGAGCCGAGGGTCGAAGGCATCGCGGACCGCGTTGCCGAAGATGTTCATCGCCAGCACGGTGATGAAGATCATCGCGCCGGGAAGCAGCACCAGCCACATCGAGTGGTAGAAGTACGTCTGCGCGTTCGTCAGCATGTTGCCCCAGCTGGCAATGGGAGGCTGTATGCCCAGCCCGATGAAGTCCAGGACCGACTCCGTGATGATGATCGCCCCAACGTTCAGGCTCGCCGCGACAATCATCACCGCGAGCACATTGGGCAGCAGATGGCGAATGATCAGGCGCGCGTCTGACGCTCCGATCGACCGCGCGGCGAGTATGAAGTCGCGGTTCTTGACGGTGAGCACCTCTCCGCGCACCAGTCTCGAGAGACCTCCCCACCCGACGACGGCGATAATCACCGCAAGACTGCGTGGGTCAGACGTCGAAAGCTGGACGGGACCGATCTTTGGTTGCAGGATCGTCAGCAGGATCAGCAGGTAAATCGCCGGGATCGAGAGCAGGATGTCGACGAACCGCATCAGAAGATTGTCGATCCAGCCGCCGTAGAACCCGGCGACCAGGCCCACGGTTCCACCGACCAAAAGCGATACCGCGACCGCCAGGAATGCCACCGTGAGGGTGACCTGCGCCCCATACAGGAGCCGCGTCAGGGTGTCGCGACCGGCCTCGTCCGTGCCAAGCCAGTGCGCTTTGCTCGGCTGGCTGAAGGTCGCGGCGAGATCGATGCTGTAAGGATTGTGGTGGACCACATAGGTCGCCAGCAGCGGTGCCGCCACTGCGATGACGACCAGCGCCACAACCAGGGCGCCTGCAGCCACGCCCAGGCGATTGTCACGCAGCCGTTCCCAGGACTCGCTCCAGTAGCTCTTCGACCGCGCGGCGGCGATCCGAAATTTCGCATCGGGGAGCGCCAGGTCTACGGCAGCCGGGTCGATCAACTCAGGTGTACCTGATGCGTGGGTCGAGGATGGCGTAAACGATGTCCGCCAGCAGGTTGCCCACGATGACGAGGATGGCAGCGAAAGTGACGATGCCCATGACTGCGGTGTAGTCGTGGCCAAAGGCCCGATCGAGGGCGAATCGCCCGATGCCTGGCCAGCCGAAAACAATCTCCACCACCGCGCCGCCTGAGACCAGGCCAGGCAGCTCCAACCCGACGAGCGTCACGAGCGGAATCACTGCATTGCGTAGGGCGTGCACGTATACAACACGGTGCTCGGTCATGCCTTTGGCACGCGCGGTGCGGACGTAGTCCTGGCTGAGCACCTCGACCATCGAAGAACGGCCGAATCGGGACCAGATCGCGAGGTAGCCGAAGGAGAGCACGATCGCCGGCATGATCAGGTGGAGCACGCGGTCCAGAAAGTCGCCTCCCTGGTAAGCGCTGTAAGCGCCGCCCGAAGGCAGCCACGGTAAGTGCCACTGCTGGAACTGGACCGAGAAGACCAGGATCAGCATCAGGGCGAGCCAGAACGACGGGACAGCCACCCCGGCCACCGAAAGACCGGTCAGGGCGTGGTCGATCTTGCTGCCACGCCGCAGAGCACCCGTCACCCCGAGCGGAATCGCGATCAGGATCCCCAGCAGGATGGCGGTACCCGTCAGCTCCAGCGTGTTCGGGAGCCGTTCGAGTATGTGGCTGATGACGGGGCTTCCGTCGATCAGCGAACGACCGAAGTCACCCTCCAGGATGCCCTTCGGCCAGTCCCCACCGATCAGGTGCAGCTGGGCGGCGAGGTTGGGCAGCCCGAGCCAGTTCAGGTACTGGATCCAGAACGGCTGATCCAGACCAAGGTTGTGCCGGATGCGATCGACGTCCTCTTTCTTGAGATACGGGTTTATCTCGACGCCAGGAACGATGTCACCGGCGGTGATCCAGATCAGGAAGTAGCTGACCAGGGTGACGCCAAGCAGCGTGGGGATGGCTGCCACCACGCGGCGGACGATGTACCTGGCCAGCATCCCGTGACCCTACCTCGCTTGGCTGCTGCCTCCTTCGTGTGCCGTCATTTGCCGTCAGACACGTAGAGGTCCTTGATGAAAGTCCGGCGCCCACCCTGGCCGACAAACGTTCCGTATACCCAGCCCTGGACTCGCTTGTTGAGACTCAGGAGGCCATTGGGGAACGTGAGAATGGGTGCCGGCACGTCCTCGGCCAGGATCTGCTGCATCTGGAAGTAGAGTTGCTTGCGCTTGGCCTGGTCGAGTGTCGCGACGGCGTCGTCCAGGACCTTGTCCAAATCCGGATTCATGTAGTGCATGCCGTTGAACCCGCCAGGACCCGCGTTGCGAGAGTGCCACACCTGAGACTGGTCGGGGTCAACATCCCAGCTGAAGCCCACCATGAGCACATCGAACTGACGGGTGTTGGTGATCGCCGGCACCAGCACCTTGTTGAAATCAACGTACTTGGGCGTGGCGTCGACCCCGATGTCCTTCCACTCCTGCTGCATCACTACCAGAAGGTTCTCGCGGATCTTGTTGCCGGCATTGGTGATCATCTCGAACTTGAGCGGGACGCCGTTCTTCTGGCGGGTGCCGCCTCCGGAGCCAGCAGTCCAGCCGGCTGCGTCGAGCATCGACTGCGCCTTGGCCTTGTCGAAGTTGTACACAGGCTGGTTGTCCTTGTTGTAGGCCCACGACTTCGGGGGCATCGACGTGTTGGCCACCGTCGCCTGGTCGAAGTACAGGGCGTGCGCGATGGCCGTGCGATCGAGCGCGTAGTAGAGCGCTTGCCGGACTTGCCTGTCGCTGAAGAACTTGGACGCCGGCTTGGCCGGGTCGAGCTGGTACATGTAGAAGTCGAACACCAGCCGCGGGTAGCTGTAGACGACGATGTTGTCCACGGTCTTTGCGGAGTCGTACTGCGATGCGTCAATCGTGCCGACGCCTGGGTACGCAACATCGATCTCGCCTGTCTTCAGCTGGTTGAGGACCTCGGTGGAGACGACGCCGATCTTGAAGATGTACTTGTCCAGATGAGGCGCACCCCGGTAGTAGTTCGCGTTCTTGGCCAGAGTGACCTGAGACCCCTTGTCCCAGCTCACGAACTTGAAGGCGCCGTTCGTGACTGTCGGAGCCGCGTTCCATGGCGCCGAGTTGATGTTGGCGGGCGAAAGGCTGCCCAGCACGTGCTTGGGCAGGACCGCGTAGTTCATGTGGGCGGCCTGGAACGGAGCGAATACCGACTTCAACTTGAAGACGACCGTGTACTTGTCCTTGGCCGTGACGCTGTCGATGTACTTCTCGAGGGTGCCACGCCGGGGCGAGTTGACTGCCTTGAAGGCAGGGTCGTACATGAGCTGGTAGGTGAAGACGACGTCGTCAGCGGTCACATTCTGGCCGTCAGTCCACTTGACGTCCTGGCGCATGCTGACCGTGTAGCTGAGGTTGTCCGACGAGATCTGCGGCTTGTCTTTGGCGATCAGCGGGAGGCTCTGGGCGTTCGAGTCAATCGTGTAGAGGCCGTCGTTGATCATCGAGATCATCTGATCGCTGGTGTAGTCGTTGGTCAGGACCGAGCTGAAGTTCTTCAGGTCGGAGGTGCTGACTTCGACGATGTGGCCGCCCTCTTTGACATTGGGGTTGGTCGTCGACGTGCCGCCGGCGCAGGCCGCCAGGAACTCCAGGCCTCCGGCCAGGAAGGCCAGGTAGGCGGTTCCAATCCCCATGTTGCGCAGAAAGTCCCGCCTCGACCACTCGTCGAAGAATCGCTCGAACTGCTCGAAACCCTGATCGTCCGCGTCCCCGTCCCGGCTCATATGACCATCCTCCAGCTAGATGTGCCCTACCCAACCGGCTGCGTCAGGCCCACAGGCCATCATATGAGCAGAGCCCACAATGGTCAAAAACGAGCTTTGACAGCCTCTACCGTCGTCGGCATCGCCAGGGTGGCGCTGCACCTGCCCGAAAGCGAGTCGCTCAAGAGTAAGCGCCACATCGTGAGCGGCCTTCTTCGCCGCGTCCGCTCTGAGTTCCAGGTGGCCGCGGCAGAGGTGGGCGAGCGTGATCGCTGGCAGCTGGCCGAGCTCGCCATCGCCTGCGTCAGCACCGACGGCCGCCACGCCGACGAGATGCTCGCGGCGGCGCTGTCGTACATCGAGTCCCACTGCGACGGGGCGCGGATCACCGATGTGTCCACGGAGCTGGTGCGCCTGTGAAGGCGGTCGAATCGCTGGTAGCCGATTTCGAGAGCACCCTTCCTTTTGAGCTCGATCCATTCCAGCGCGAGGCCATCGACAAGCTGGACACCGGCCGCGGCGGCGTCCTGGTCAGCGCGCCCACGTCCAGCGGCAAGACCATCGTGGCCGAGTACGCGATCTTCCGCGCGCTGCGCGACGGCACGAAGGTGATCTACACGACGCCGCTGAAGGCCCTGAGCAACCAGAAGTACCACGACTTCGTCCGCGAGTACGGCGAGCAGAAGGTTGGGCTGGTCACGGGCGAGAACACCATCAACGACGAGGCCTCGGTGGTCGTGATGACGACCGAGATCCTGCGCAACCTCATCTACGAAGACCCCAAGCGCCTGGATGCGGTCGACTACGTCGTCCTGGACGAGGTGCACTACATCGACGACTTCCCACGCGGCTCGGTGTGGGAGGAGATCGTGATCCAGGCTCCGCGGTCGATCAAGCTCGTCGGCCTCTCGGCGACCATCGGCAACTACCAGGAGATCGCCGACTGGATGGCCGAGAACCGCGGCAGCATGGAGACCGTCTTCCACAATGTCCGGCCGGTCGAGCTGAAGATGTGGGTCGCGATCCAGAACCGCTTCTCCGCCCTGTTCAAGGAAGACGGCGGCATCGACCAGCGCACGTGGAGCAAGGCCGCGGAAGAGGAAGAGGCGTCGTACCGCGTCGGCCGTTTCACGCGGCTGCCCTCGAACGATCTGCTCAAGGTGATCGAGGAGCTGCGCCGCCTGGACATCCTGCCCTCGATCTATTTCATCTTCTCCCGGCGCGGCTGCCGCGAAGCTCTGCAGCGCTGCTCGTATCACGAGCTCGACCTCACCACGCCGGAAGAGAAAGAGGCCATCGACCGCGTCGCGGCCGAGAGGCTGCTCGCTCTCAAGGATCGCGATGAGGAGTCGTTGTTCCGGCGGATGGTCGATTCGCGGCTGCTGCGCCGCGGCCTCGCCGAGCACCACGCCGGACTGCTGCCTTATCACAAGGAGATGGTCGAGCAGCTCTTCCAGAGCGGCCTGATCAAGGTCGTCTTCGCCACCGAGACTCTGTCGCTGGGCATCAACATGCCCGCACGCGGCGTGGTCGTCTCCTCCTTCACGAAGTTCGACGGCGTGAGCTTCTCGAACCTCACCACCGGCGAATTGACGCAGCTCATGGGACGGGCCGGCCGCCGCGGCATCGACGTCATCGGGCACGGCGTGATCCTCAAGGAGTCGGACGTCGAGATCGGGACGATCTACGAGGTCGCGATGGGGCCGACGCTCGTGGTCGAGTCGAAGTTCCTGCCCAGCTACAACATGGCGCTCAACCTGCTCAGGGTCTACACGCCGGGGGAGGCCGAAGGCCTGATGGAGCGGTCGTTCGGGCAGTTCCAGAAACGGCTGGCCGCGGACCGCACTCGCGAGCGCCTGCTCAACGTGCGCGCCCGCCTGGAGGACATCCGCCAGATGTGGGACGGCGACGAGATTTCGATGGACGAGGTCGCCCAGTACTTCAAGCTCGAGGACCGGCGGCGTTCGATCCGGATCGAGTTGAGGCGGCTGCGACGCGACGCCGGCGCGGAACGGCGGGGCCGGCGAGGCCGCCACACGAGGAGCCAGGGCCACTCGAGCAAGCTGGTCCAGAAGCTCGAGGTCGAGGCGCGCGGGCTCCTCGAGCGGCAGCGCAAGCTCAAGCTCGTGCGCTCGCCTCGCTTCGGCGAGTACCTGCAGCGCTACGCCGAGATCCGCTCGCTGCAGAAAGAGCTCGAAGCCGGCGAACGCGAGGCGAGCGGCCAGATGGACGAGTACGCCCGCAAGCTTCGGCGCCTGTCCCGCATCCTTGCCGACACGGGATTCCTCGCGGCCAACCGGCCGACCGAGAAGGGCCTTTTCGCGGCGCGCGTGTATGGCGAGAACACGATCCTGGTCGCCGAGGCGGTTTGGGCAGGCTGGCTCGAGGGCCTTACCCCCGAAGAGCTGTCCGCCGTCCTCGTCATGCTCGCGGCCGAGGACCGTGATCGGGGTCGGACTCGCGGGGCCAGGCCCAGCGGGCCCCGTCGCTATCCCACACCGGCCATCGCCCAAACGGCCCGCCTGGTGCGCTCGCTGTACTTCCGTTTCGCCGACATGGAGAAGGACCTCGACGAGCCCAACCTCCGCCAGCCTTCCCATGACTACATCGACTTCGCATACCGGTGGTCCGAGGGCGAGCCGCTCGACAAGATTCCGCTGCCCGCCAATGTCGACATCGGCGACGCCATCAAGGCGATGAAGAGCCTCTACTCGCTTCTGCGCCAGCTCGAGTTCGCGCTTCGGCAGGCCAAGTCGCCGCTACTCGATGTTGTTTCTCGCGCCGTCGCCCAAATGGAAAGAGACGTCATCAAGAGAACCTAGATATGAAGGAAAACCTGCCGGTTTTCCCTCATCGGCGGGTCGGCTTCGCCGACGCGCCTGCGCCCATTCCCGCTGTTTGGATTTCCAGAATATTTCTCCTAACTACGTCAGCGTGTTTGCTGACGCTGGATAGACGGCCCGGCGAAGCCGGGCCTACCGGCAACGCTGGCGACAAAGCGGGGCCTACCCGCGACGCTGGATAGACTCTGCGGTGATGGCCAGCAAAAAGCGCCGGATCCTCGTTACCGGCGTCGCGCGCTGGTGGGGGGCGCTCGTGGTCCAGCGACTCGTTGACGACCCCGACGTCGCCGAGGTCATCGGCATCGACATCCGCGAGCCCCGGTACGACCTCGGCCGGGCCGATTACCTGAAGCTCGACGTCCGCCACTCGCTCATCGGCAAGCTGGTGCGGGCGGTGGGCATCGACACCGTCCTGCACACCCTCACGAGGGTCGACTCGTTCGACCTCGACCCGAGGCGAGCGCACGAGATGAACGTGATCGGAACGCTGAACCTGCTGGCCGGCTGTGCGGGAGCGGACAGCCCGGTCAAGCGGTTCGTCCTCAAGTCGTCAGGCCACGTTTACGGCTCGCGTTTCGACCTGCCCACCGGGCTGCGCGAGGACCATCGGCTCGACTCCAACTCGAAGCACCAGTTCGTGCGCGACATCGTGGAGGTGGAGTCCTACGCGGCGGACTTCGCGTTCCGCAACCCGGGCATCGACATGCTCACCCTGCGCTTCAGCAACAGCCTCAACCCCGATGAGCCTCAACCACTGGCGCGATACCTGGACCTGGAGCTGGTGCCGACCGTGGCCGGGTACGACCCGACCCTGCAGCTCGTCCACCGCGACGACTGCGTCGAGGCCATGTACCTGGCCACCAAGCGCGGGCCCGCCGGCGCATACAACGTCGCGGCGGCCGGCGCGGCGCCGCTGTCCAGGCTCCTGGACGCGGCCGGCAAGCTCCATGCGCCCTTGCTGCCTCCGATCGGGCTCGGGCTCACGGCGTTTGCCCTGCGGCGCAGCGGCCTGGCGTCCCTCTCACCCCAGCTGCTGGACCTCTTGCGCTGGGGCCGCACGCTCTCGACCGCGAAATCCGCGCGCGAGCTGCATTTCCGCGCCGCACGCGACACGCAGGCGGCCCTCGAGGACTTCATCCAGCAACGTCGAGTGCTTCGGTACGAGCCGGACCGCCATGCCTACCAATACGAGAAGGAGCTCGAGGATTTCATCCACACCCGCCAGCTGGCTTCCGAGAACGGCGAGACCGAGCCGGCCGAGCTTCCGGTCAGGGCTCGCCGCCACCGCCGTCTATGACGAGCACCTCGCCATTCACGTAGGACGCCGCGTCGGAGGCGAGGAAGACCACCGCTCCCGCGATCTCGTCCGGAACCCCGATCCGGCCCATCGGGTTGGAGCTGATCACGCGATCGAGGATCGCCTCGTTGCCCCACAGCGCCTCTGCGAAACGGGTCTTCACCAACCCCGGCGCGACCGCGTTGACCCGAACCTTGCCGCCGAGCTCGCGAGCCAGCTGCCGGGTGAGCATGATCACCCCGGCCTTGGTGATGTTGTAGACGCCCAGGCCGAGGCCGGGCCTCAGCCCGCCGACGCTGGACACGTTGACGATGGCCCCGCCGTGCTGCTCCATCGAGGCTTCGTATACGAGCTTGGTCAAGATGAAGATGCCGCGCAGGTTCACCTCGAACGTCTTGTCCCACGCCGCCAGCTCGGCGCCCAGGACGGGGCCGAAGTACGGGTTGGTGGCGGCGTTGTTGACCAGGATGTCGATCCGCGAGAAGCGGTTCATCACCTCATCGACGAGCCGCTGGAGGTCTTCCGGCCTGCCGGCGTGAGCCGCGATCCCGACCGCCCGCTCCGGAAACCGGGTGTTGATGCGCTCCGCTTCGCCGTCCAGGTCAGCCTGCTTGCGGCTCGACAGGACCACCTGAGCGCCCTGCTCGGCAAGCGCCTCGGAGATGGCGCTGCCGATGCCGCGGCTCGCCCCGGTGACGAGCGCGACGCGCCCGTCCAGGTCGAAGCGGGAGCTGTTCGGCACGGCTGATACCATAGCCCGACCAATGGCGATCTCGGGGAAAGCGGCGGAGGACATCCTCGAGCGCATCTTTCAGCCCACGACCAAACCGACCGCCATGGACCAGGCCGAGGAGACTCTGCGGCACCCCAAGCGCCTTGTCTACGTCGCCATGTCGAACAAAGCCTTCTACTGGCGCGCACACATCCAGAAATTCGTCCTCGACTCAGGGTTGGTGCCGGTGAGCCCCTTCATGCTCTTTGACTACTACCTGATGCACACGGTCTCCAAGGATGTGGTGCGCGAGGCGATGAACAACCTGCTCGCCCGCTGCGACGAGGTGTGGGTGTTCGGTCGCCTCTCGCTGGGCGTCAAGGTCCAGGTCGGCATCGCCAAGCGCATGAACAAGCCGGTGCGCTACTTCGACATCTCCGATCTTCCCGTGGCGGTGATGCCGATCAGCGAGGAGACGGCGCAGGAAGAGCTTCGAGATTGAATGAGCGGAAACCTCGGCGGTTTCCGCTCATCGCGCCGTCGGCAAAGCCGACCCGGCCTACGGCCGGGCAAGCGGCGCTGCTCACCTTCCCCGGGATCGGACTGGCAAAAGCTAAGACCGCCGGGCGCCCGTCGGCGCCACACGTCGATACCAGGCTTCCGGATTCGACAGCTCCTTGAGGCGCGGCATGGTCTGCGGGCCCTCCCACGCTAGGTTCAACACGCCCATACCGTGCGCGTCATAGACGGCCCTGGCGAACGCCTCGCCGTAGCGATACTGCTGAAGCTTGACCTCCAGCCCGGACACCTTCCAGACCAGCAGCTCGAGGACGCTCCTGCCCGAGCTCCGCGCGCGATAGGCCTTCTCGAGCTGCTCGAACTCGGGCAGCATCCTGGCGCCGAGCTCGTTCATGACCAGGTTGCTGTAGCCCTCGACGAGCGACATCGTGGCCTGCATGCGCCGCATCACCCGCCATTGGGCGGGAAGGACGCCGGCGAACGCGGCGATCCGGACAGCCGGCGGCGCCTTCCTGGTCGTCGACTCTAGGAGGACCCTGATCGACTGCTCCATCTCGGCCCTCAGCCATGGATGGGCGGCGAACTGCCAGGCGTGCGTCATCTCGTGGAGGATCAGCCATCGCCTCAGGTCCGGGCCCGGAAGCTCGGCCTTCTGGGCCCAGTCCTCGACGTTGGTCTCGACCAGGTACAGCCCATCGCCGGCGACCGGCTCCGCGCCTAGAAGCTGCGGGTCGTACTGGCCGAGGACCCTTCGGCCCAGGAAGCCGAGCATCAAAGCGATGTACCGATCGAGCCCGGCCCGGCCCACCTCGACGATCAGTGAGTTGGGGACGCGACCTGCCTCGAGGACCGGGTCGATGACCCGGCGCAGGATGGCCAGGTTGAGGCGGAGCCATCCCTCACGATCGACCGCGTCGAATAAGGGCAGCCCGACACCCGCGGGCAGGCCGCCGACGAAGTCGAGCAGCGGCTTCTGCAACCTGGCCGCCATCACCCGGTATCGCCTCCTCGCCGTGGCAAGGGAGGTGGCAGAGGTCGAATGCTCCTCGAGACGGGCGCGCGCCGTGCGATCGACCTCGTCCCAGTCGACCAGCACCGCCGTGCCACCTCGCGGCCTGACGGCCTCGGCCACCGCCGCCGTCGCCAGCCCGGCGAGCACACCGATCAGCGCCGCCCTGCCTACCCGCCGCCTCACAGATCCAGGTTACGAGACGGACGAAGCTGCCCGAAGCAACCTCGTTGCATTGGCGGCCGGGTTCACCCCGGCCGCAACTCACGTTCATGTTGCCTCCCTGCGCCGCCGGGATTAAAAGTCAAGTTAGTCGGGTTCCGCTCGGGAAGGAGTTCAGGGGCACGAATCCCGGCGACGCACGAGTGGAGACTGGCACCATAGTGCCGCCGGTGATGTCGTCTACCTCTGGGGTCCCCGCGCCGAAGGCGCGGGAGCCAGCAAGAGGAAACCTCGCAGGTTTCCTCTTGTACCTAGTAGATGTAGGGCCAGCTCCGGTTGCGCTTGAAGACCACCTTGCACCCGTCACATCGAAACACGATCTGGAGGTGGCGCCTCCCGATCGCGGCGGCATCACGGCCGCAGACTGGACAGGATGCCGTCTCAGCCATGAACGGGATAGGCAGGGGGTCGACTTTTATCTCTAACCGCCGTCGTTTCTTGGACATTTGTTCCAACCGTTTTCAAAATCCGTTGCCGGCAACCAACCCGGAACCGCCGGGTTGCAACTCAGACGTCTAGCAGCGTCACATCCAGGTTCTTTAACCCCTCCGGTGGCTCAACTCCTGCGACTTGTAGGCGCTTCAGCAGCGCCAGGATGTAGCGGACGCCGGCGAGGTTGACCCTGTGCTCGCGGGTAAGGGTCTGGATCGCCTGCAGCTTCATCACGTCGCGGCGCGAGTAGCGCCTTCGATTCGTGACCGTCCGCTTGGGATGAATCATGTCGAGGTGCTCGTACATCATGAGAGTGCGTGGGTGTGTCTCAAGGATCTCGGAGGCCACACTCAAAGTGAATATGGGCTTGTCCAGGTCGATCCCCACGTCGCGGGTGGACGGCAAAGGCGGGACGGGGTCTCGCTGTCTGGCCATCATATGTTTCTTGACCCGGCGGATTATATCGTTTGAGCGATTGGCGACCTAACCTTGGGTTACAGGACGAATGCAACTTTCCGTGCCATTGTGCGCGCCGCCCGATGCTCCGGGCAATGTGTTGTTGTTAAGGAATGACTGCGAAATGCCTGTAAGAGGCACGAGTCGGCGGTCCATATAGTTACGGGCCAGCTAGATGTCTGCTCTTGTCGGCCTGCTGCTGGTGAGCGTTTCGGTCGGCCTGAGCAACTTCGCGGGCTCGATCGGAATCGGCCTGAGCGGCATCGACGGCTGGACCAGGCTGCGGGTCGGAGTCGCCTTCGGGCTGTTCGAGGCGCTGATGCCGCTCCTCGGCCTGCTCGTCGGTCAGGCGGTCGCCGGCTACCTCGGCCACATCGCCAAATACATCGCCAGCGCCATCCTCGTGCTCACAGGCATCTATACGATCTGGCAGGGACGCCGTGTGCCCGACCAAGAGCACGGACCAGCCCGGCTCGAGACGAACCGCCTGCTCGTCACGGCATTCGCGCTCAGCATCGACAACCTGGCGGTCGGGTTCGCCCTCGGGGCGTACCGGATCAACATCGTGATCGCCGCGGTCACGATGGGAGTGATCAGCGTGGCCATGTCGCTGGTCGGTCTCGAGCTCGGCAGCAGGCTCGGAGCGCGAGTCGAGCAGTGGAGCGACGAGCTCGGCGGCGCGGTGCTGATCCTGGTCGGCATCGCGATCGCCCTCGGGCTGCTCGGCTAGAACCTAGGATTGTTGGCAGCCTTGACTGAGATCCCAACCCTCGAGCACGTGCTCCTGGCGGCCGACGGCCAGGTCGCCACGATCACCCTGAACCGCCCCGAGCAGCGCAACCCGCTCTCGGCAGGCATGTTGCGGGATCTCATGGCCGCATTTGGATGGTGTCAGGCCGAGGCCGAAGTACGGGTCGTCGTGCTGACCGGGGCCGGCGACCGCGCGTTCAGCTCGGGCGCCGACCTGAGCAGCTTCGAGGCCGGAGTCCCCGAGGCGGAGCAGCACCGACAGCGGCATGTTTTCGTCGACCTGTTCCTTTTGATGTCCGCGCTGGGCAAACCGATCGTGGGCCGGATCAACGGCCATACGCTGGCCGGCGGCATGGGCCTCGCCGGCTCGTGCGACGTCCTCATCGCGGTGGACACCGCCACGTTCGCGACGCCCGAGATCAACGTCGGCGTGTGGCCGATGATGGTCACGGCCGTGCTGGCTCGAAACCTCCCCCGCAAAGTGCTGCTCGAGATGATGTTGCTGGGCGAGAGGTGGACGGCGACGCAGATGCAGTCGGCCGGGTTCGTCAACCGAGTGGTGGCTCGCGAGCTGCTCGACTCGACTGTGAACGAGATGGCCGATAAGCTCGCCAGGAAATCTCCGGCCGTGATTCGACTGGGGCGCGATTCCTTCTACCACCAGCAGGATATGGAATTCGCACCGGCCCTCGACTACCTGTACGGCGAGCTGTTGAAGGTCGCCATGACCGAGGACTCCAAGGAGGGCGTCCTGGCCTTCTTCGAGAAGCGCGAACCGCGTTTCCAGGGTCGGTGATGAGCGAGCGGTATCGGAAGCTGCGCGACTCGGCGCTCAAGGGAGGGACGCGTTACCTTCCGAAGCTTCGCGAGCAGAACAAGCTGACAGCGCGCGAGCGCCTCGACCTCCTCCTCGACCCGGACTCCTTCGTCGAAGACGGCCTCTTCGCCAACGTCCTTGCCGAAGAGCTGCCCGCCGATGGAGTGGTGACGGGCCTGGGCACAATCGGCGGGCGCCAGGTCGCGGTGATGGCCAACGACCCCACTGTCAAGGCTGGCAGCTGGGGCGCGCGCACGGTGGAGAAGATCGTCCGCATCCAGGAAACCGCGCAGAGGATCCGGGTTCCGCTCTTCTACCTGGTGGATTCCGCCGGCGCCCGTATCACCGACCAGATCGACATGTTCCCCGGGCGGCGCCATGCCGGCCGGATCTTCTTCAACGAGGTGCAGCTGTCGGGCCAGGTGCCGCAGGTCTGCCTGCTCCTCGGCCCGTCCGCGGCGGGCGGCGCGTACATCCCGGCCTTCTGCGACGTGGTGGTCATGGTCGAGGGCAACGCTTCCATGTACCTGGGCTCGCCACGCATGGTCGAGGTCGTCGTCGGAGAGAAGGTGAGCCTCGAAGAGCTGGGCGGAGCGCGCATGCACTGCACCGAGAGCGGATGCGGCGACGCGTTGGTCGCCGACGACAAGGAGGCGATCGACTTCGCGCATGCCTACTTCGCCTACATGCCGCAGCGCTCGGGCGAGAAGCCGGCTCCGTGCGAGCCGAGGGCTCCACGAGCCGGCGGCAAGCCCATCGCCGACCTCATCCCGGAGGAGGCGAACAAGGGATACGACATGCGCAAGGTCATCGAGGCCCTGATCGACGAGGGCAGCTGGCTCGAGATCAAAAAGCTGTTCGCCAAAGAGCTGCTCACGGGATTCGCGCGGCTCGACGGGCAGGCGGTCGGCATCGTTGCCAACCAGCCCATGCAGAAGGGCGGCGTGCTCTTCAACGATTCGGCCGACAAGGCGGCGCGCTTCATCTGGCTCTGCGACGCGTTCGAGATTCCCCTCCTGTTCCTCGCCGATGTGCCCGGGTTCATGATCGGCACCGACGTCGAGCGTCGGGGGATCATCCGGCACGGCGCCAAGATGATCAGCGCCGTTTCCGAGGCGACAGTCCCGAAGATCTCGGTGATCGTTCGCAAGGCGTACGGCGCGGGACTCTACGCAATGGCCGGCCCGGCCTTCGATTCGGACTGCGTCATCGCGCTGCCGTCGGCGCAGATTGCGGTCATGGGCCCGGAGCCGGCGGTCAACGCCGTCTTTTTCAACAAGCTGGCGGATCTGCCCGAAAAGCAGAGAGCCACACGGCGGAAGCAGCTGGAGGACGCGTACCGCGAGGACATCGACCTCTACAAGCTGGCTGCCAACCTCATCGTCGACGACGTCGTGGAGCCAGGCGAGCTTCGGGCGAAGCTCATCGCCCGCTTTCGCGCCTACGCGACAAGGAAATCAGCGCGGCCGGATCGCAAGCACGGGGTTCAGCCGGTATGACGGCATAAGAGGGAACCTGCCGGTCCCACTCCCGTGACTGCGTCACGGGGGCCCCAGCGGTTGCGCTACGCGCGGCGCTGCTCTTTTTCCCGCTGTTGGGATTCACTGAAACTCTTTACTCGCGACGCACGGAGTCCATTGAGTACGGGGGGTAGACGGCCTGGCAAAGCCAGGCCTACCGGCGACGCTATAACGGTATAAGAGGGAACCTGCCGGTCCCACTCCCGTGACTGCGTCACGGGGGCCCCAGCGGTTGCGCTACGCGCGGCGCTGCTCTCTTTCCCGCTGTTGGGATTCACTGAAACTCTTTACTCGCCACGCACGGAGTCCATTGAATACGTGGGGTAGACGGCCTGGCAAAGCCAGGCCTACCGGCGACGCTCTAGCTTGTCCTCTCTCTGAGATGTAGCGACGCCTCACTGAGGGTTGCTGGTCCACAGCTTACGGTTGTCGATGGCCTGCTCTGGCGTCATGCCTTTGATGCGACGGCCCTGGTGAATGCGGTCAGTGTTGTACAGGCCGAGTTC
>WNGK01005345.1_pt1 | contig 35844 bp, 31 predicted proteins | sample 5400601 | NCBI WGS metagenome assembly WNGK01 (sample SAMN13153376, study PRJNA577476) | soil metagenome | isolation source: 60 cm soil or saprolite under Garry oak tree replicate 1 | place: USA:California | collected 2016-06-15 | reverse complement strand
GGCTGGAAGATACCTATCCGCAGGTCTTCAGGTATATCCGGCAGGATGTGAAACTCCGCGTCAGCAATGCCAACGTGATAGGTAATACCGGCGTGTATCTTCGCATGAAAAGCGCGCCGGATGAAAGGGGCGTGCTCGCGCTCCTTGATCTGCGCCTGCACGCGCTTGATTTGTTCAGTGAATGTCGCAAACAGCCTGGCTTCCGCCTCTGGACTTCCCCCGGAGTAGACTTCCTTCCAACCTCTGCCATATTGCGTAGATGCCGCATAATTTGTCATAGATCCCTCCTTCATTAGTTGCAGTGACGATCGTGCAACATGGCATACCGATCAAGACGCTTATCCTTCAACCTTTGAGCGTACGATTTATGGCAAAAGTCAGGCGGGGGTCCTCGCCCAGGGTACGAACGCGTTGGTGCGACCTCGCAATGCCGGGCGGAGGCTGGGGAAATGCCGCAGTAAGACTGTGGCCATGCTATTGTTGGCGATCCAGTCAAGGCCAGTTCGTGTGTAGATCTCTGGCGTGAAATCGTTCGTGAAGAACCGGTCGCTCTTCAAACGGCGTGGCGCTGTAAGGATGAAGACATGGAACGCCGTGTTGCTGAAGCCGAAACCCTGCGGCTTGGGCTCCGCAAAGAGACCCACCATTAGATCGACGCGCTCTATGTCGTTGTTATAGAGGCGCCGAATTTCCTCGGCCCACTCCGGGTGCTCGGCCGGTACCAGCTCCTCGAAGCTCCGCACCGGATCGAGATGGATTAGGCGGCGGAACTGGTTGTAGCGGGGGACGCCAAGTTCCCGCATGCGCAATATGTCAGTGGCCGCGAGGTCAATCACGATGCCATCCGGGCGCTTGAACTCCTGGAGGAAGCGGGGATAGTTGTGAAGGGTAAGGGCGCCCGGATTTGATGTACCAAAGGAGTAGAAGAGATCGGCCAGAGTGATCCGCTCCAATAGCGCATTGGCACTGCGATCCGTCACCTCGTTGAACTGGCGCTCCTCGAGGAGGTGGTCGTCGGCTGCTGAACGGAAGCTGTAGTCGTCGGGAATGAGCGGGTGCATGCGGTACACCGCGACGAACTCTTCGGTGTGAGAATAGGGAGCTGTGAAGTGATTCGTCGGGGAGCCAGGGGTTCCGCTGATGACTTCGTTGTCAGAGAAACGACCAAAGAGGTTCGACAGCCGCTCGCCCTGCAGCCCCCACCATTCGTCGCGCATCGCGGTCTGTGTTGTGGGATGACTGATAATCGCAGGAGTCCACTCGACGGTATGAATTTTTGCCATCAATCCCACGTTGATAAGCCTGGCCCGGTCGAACAGGTCGTCGTCGGACCAGGTTGGAAACTCAGCCTTGAGGCGATCACAGATCGCATTGTGTTCCAGGGCGAACAGTATGGACATCATTGCCAGGCCAATCCACCAGCCGGGTTGCTCTGCCATTTGGGCCAGTAGGGCGTCTGGCGGCAGGCCCCCAGGAGTGAAAAGGAGCTTACCGTCCTGCCCTGAGCGTATTTGCTTCTGCACCTGGGCATTGCTGCCGTAAATTTGCGATCCATCCCACCAATGAGTCTCGGTGTTGACATGAGTTGGCGGTGCATTATCCGAACCTGGCGGGCGCGTCGGATCGGCAGGAGTGCGCATGATCTGCATGGGGCGCTGCCACCAATCGTCATCGGGAGCCAGTGGTATGAGCCAGGGATTTTCTTTCGGGCTCGTCCCATGGCTTAACCAATCGCGGATCATGAACTGAAGCCACGCGGCCGCCAGTACGTTGAGCGATTCCGCCGGCACAAAGCTACTGCGACCGAGGAGTTCACGGCTCACGATGCGTGGGCTGGGCTCCAGGATGGCCGGCTCCGGCTCGGGATAGGCATTCTCAAGCGGGAAGAGGTGTCCGAAGCGGGTGCCGGCGCTTCCCATCGAGGGATACTGCAAATCGTTGAAGGTGCCGTCGGCTGTGCGCGCGGTGAGGTAGGACACGCCCTGCGGCTGCGGTTGTGGCTGTGGAATAGTCGGTAAGGTAGAGGTATCATAGAGGTTCTTCGCGCGCATGAAGCTTCGCACACCATCCAACACCTGGATGCCGAGCGGGAGCGGCAGGCGATACCAGCCGACCTTTCGGTCAACCAGCGAATCAATGGCAGCCAACCATGATACCGAGCGGTCAGGATGCCGGAATTCATCGGTTACAGGGGCGGACACCTGTGAACGCTTGCGCCCAACAACAACCGCGATCGCGACGCCCAGGATGGCTAACAGAGCGAACAGACGCTTAAACATGACTTACCTCCGTTCAAAACTAGTTTTTCGTTCTACGAAGGGTATCACTTGATATACCAATCACAATACTGCCAATGCTCACCGATAAAATATACCTAACTCGAATGCAACTGTCAATGTTCAGAGGCCCTGGACAAGGTGGTGGTCGATTGCATAGCGTGTGGCGGAGCTGCGTGATGAGACCTGAATCTTCCTGTAGATGGAGGTAAGATGGGAGTTCACCGTGCGCGAACTGACCACCAGATACTCGGCGATCTGGTGATCGGTCAACCCCTGTGCAATCAAGCGCAGCACCTCCACCTCTCGTGCCGTCAGGTTATCGGGATAGCGTGGCGGTGATGGGGACTTTACCGCCAGGGTCTGCCGTGCCTCAGCAGTAGGCACTTCAGCCTCTTGAGCTTCTTCCAGCATTCCAGGTGTCTGCTCCACCGCCATCTTTCGCCCCTGCTCCCATGCCGCCGTAAATGCTTTCTCTCCGAGCTGGTTGCGCGCCGCAGCTATCGTACGATCGTAGGTAGCACGAAAAATTGGTAATATGTGTGCCCCGATAGCCTCGCGGAGGCCCTCTGCTGCCCCCAATATCGAAGTGGCCCTTGCGGGCTGTCCCTGTGCTAAAACCACCTCGGCCACCCCTTCCAGGCACGAGGCGACTAAATCCTTATAATTCAGTTCTCTGGCAATTGTAAGGCTCTCCTTGTAGAAAGCGTGCGCCGCCATGCCGTCACCCTGGAAAGCCATCACTTTAGCGAGATGGAAGAGGGACTTCGCTTCATTCCTGCGATCACCCACCTCTCTAAAAGTGGCCAGACTCTCCTCCAGCAGCGAGCGCGCCAGAACAGCATCTCCGAGATGGAGGGCATATAGTCCTGACTGGCTGTGCGCTTCAGCCAACCCACGCTTATATCCCAATGCTCTCGATATGGCCAGGCACTCCTCTACCAGTAGGCGTGCTCTGGCCATATCGCCCTGAGCAAAGACGACCCGCGCCAGTTGGATGGAGGCATACGCGCGCCCCCATGTATCGTCCAGGTTTCGAAACAGCGTTAAACTCTCTTCCGCCTGCGCACACGCTCTGGCATACTCGCCTTGTGCAAAGGCGATATGCGATAAGATGAGCAGGGCATCAGCCATGCCTCCCTTATCGGTTATCTCTCGAGAAAGCGCTAACATCTCTTCCCCTAGCGCACACGCGTCGGCATACTCTTCCCTCCACCAGGCTATCAGTCCCAATGAATGGATAGCAGCAGCCATGCCATGCTTGTCTCCAATTTCCCTGTGTAGTTCAAGGCTCTCTTTCAACATCGCCTCACTTGAAACATAGTTGTCCAGGTTGAGGGCCAGCATCCCCGCACCACGAAGCGCTTTCGCCCGCACCCACGTCGGAACCCCTTCACTGCTGGCAAGCGCCCTGTTCAGCCATGAAAGTCCTTCAATCGAATAGCCACGCAACGACCAGAACCACCATAACGCACCGCTTAAACGCAGGGCAGATTCCGCATCTCTGCCCTCCAGGAACCAGTTCAGCGCGGCGCGGAGGTTCTCATGTCCCGACTCCAGGCGGGCTAGCCATACTGCTTGTGGGGAGCCTTCTCGCTCCTTGTCGGCTTCCTCCGCCAGGGCTAGATAGTAAAGGCCGTGGGCGCGTCGGGCCGCCTCCAACTCGCCACTGGCCGCCAGGCATTCCAGCCCATATTCACGTATCGTCAACAGCATCAGGAGGCGGGCTTCCTCTCCATCCTTCTCGACTCGATGCAGCAGGCTCTTATCGAGTAGAGAGGCGACCTCTTCCAGGGCGAATTTCTGCTCATTGTCGCTGTCATAGTAGCAGACAGCTTCCACAGCTTCCAAGGTCCAGCCACGGACAAAGACCGCGAGGCGCCGGAACAAGCGCTGCTCGCGGGCATCCAAAAGATCGTAACTCCATTTGCATGTACTGCGCAGCGTTTGCTGGCGTTCTGGCAGCGTGCGAGAGCCGCCGGTGAGTACCTGCAGCCGCTGTGAGAGTCGCGCTAGTAAAGCCCGCGGGGGTAACAGCTTCGTGCGGGCAGCCGCCAGTTCAATCGCCAGGGGTAACCCATCCAGGCTCACGCAGATCTCAGCAATCGTGCGCGCGTTGGTCGAGTCGATACGGAAAGAGGGCAGTACCGCGCGAGCGCGCTGCACAAAAAGTGCGACCGCCGCGAACTGGACAAGGGATTCATCCTCTGGAAGCTGTGCCAGGTTGGGCAGCGCCAGTGACGAGACGGGAAACTCCTGTTCGCCCTGCACATGTAGCACCCCACGGCTCGTGACGAGCAATTTGAGGGTAAGACAGGCAACGAGGAGTTCCTCAATTTGCGGGGCCGCCGCTGCGATTTGCTCGAAATTGTCCAGCACCAGCAGCAGATTTTTATCGCGCAGCGCCAGCTTCAGCCGCTCGCTAGTAGTTTGCTCGCCCACTTCGCGGACATCCAGTTCCTTAGCAATAGTGGGAATCACCAGTTCGGGGTCAGAGATCGCGGCCAGGGGAATGAAGCAGACACCATCGGGGAAGAAATTGCGCATTTCCGTCGCAACTTGCAAACTCAGGCGGGTCTTGCCGATCCCTCCGGGACCCAGCAGTGTCAACAAGCGGACCTCCGAGGATTGAAGCAGCCCGCGGATAGCAGCTACCTCATGTTCTCGTCCTATAAAGGATGTGAAGAACGCAGGCATCTTCCATAGAGGCTGAGGTTGCTGAATACTTTCCAGCATATCTTCTGGCTGTTGAGCCGGAGTAGATTCATGTTGTGAGGAAAAATCTGGAATACCAGGATGCATTACGTTATCCTGGTACACCTGTTTAAGCGCAGCCGCAAAATCCTGCACATCGTTAAAGCGCTTTTGCGGTTCTTTCTCTAATGCTTGAAGTACGACTGCTTCGATGGCGGGCGCAAGGTCCGGTACGAACTCGCGCAATGGTCGAGGCGGCATACTGAGGTGCTGCGCAGCGATTTCGATAGGGGTTCCAAAAAATGGCAGCGTTCCACAAAGCCACTCGTACACGACGATGCCGAGCGCATACTGGTCGCTGGCAGGTCGGGGTTGACCTTGTAACTGTTCTGGGGCAAGGTAGGCCGATGTACCTGCCACTTGCCGGGCAACTTCGTGCGTGCTGTATGGATGGCTGGGTGGCACGAGCAGCGCCAGGCCAAAATCACTGAGCAGAACTTCATCGCGAGTATTCAGAAGCATATTTTCCGGCTTGAGATCACGATGGATCAGATGTTGATCGTGCGCGTAGTGGAGAGCCGAAGCTACCTGCTGGACATATGGAATAATAGCATCCAGTGGAAGCCGCGAACCAGCGGGATGGCGTTGGCGTAGCGTTTCGTTGGGCGCGTACTCCATGACCAGAAATGGGGTGCCATCCTGTATCGCAAAATCGAACAAGCGCACGATATGCGGATGCGTGAGGCGAACCAGTGTCTGCGCCTCCTTCAAAAAGCCTGCCTGTTCCTCGTCTCGAAGTACCGTGTGGAGTACCTTCAGCGCAGCATAACTTTTGAGATAGACATGCTCTCCTAAATAGACCTCGGCAAAGCCGCCGCGCCCCAGCAGTCGTAACAAACGGTAGTTTCCAAGCTGTTGACCTACCCGATCAGCCCCTGCCATAAATCTCTCCTTCTGCTTCGATCGGCCTATTTGTCGCAGGTAAATAGCTAATGTACGGTTAGTTCATCACCAGTGTAGCATATGTGCAAAGACTCGAACAAGACACAATATCTGGAAAAACGGAGAATGAGCTATTCCCCGATTGATGAGCAATATGGTATACTCCTGGTACGCATGATCTAAACCAGCAGATCAGGGGGAGCTTATTTGTCATGACACAGGTGGAAGCCAGCGCGCAGCAGGGTGTTTTGCTGCGGCGCGCGCACGAACTACTCGAGAGCATTGGGCAACCCGTAGCGGAAGGACTGCTGTTGCAGCACTTGTTTGGCGTCACCGAGGGCACCAGCACGGCGAAAAATCCTATCTGGCTGACCCTGTTGCGCAAAGCGTTAAGCAGTTCCTCCTTATTTGAAATATTTGAACAGGACGAAGAGCAATCATGGGCGCTTAGCGCGTGGCGCAGCACGCATCGAACGCTTACCGAGGTTGAATTTGTGGTGCTCGATACGGAAACGACGGGCCTGCGCCCAGGTTCGCATCGCGTCATCGAAGTGGCTGGAATTCGTATCAAGGGGGGCGAAGTCATCGGCTCATTTCAAAGCCTGCTCAACCCCGGGACGAGATTACCGGCCTTTATTGTGCAGTTCACGGGCATAATGCAGGATATGGTGAATACGGCCCCCAAAGCCGCTGAAATCCTGCCTGACTTTCTGCATTTCATCGATGGCGCAATTCTTGTCGGGCATAATATCGGCTTTGATATCGGCTTCCTGGGGTATGAAGCGCGGCTGCTGGGCTATGACTTCCCCATCGATGGCCTGGATACTATTCCACTGGCGCGCCGTTTTCTCCCCGGCTTGCGCCGTTTCAAGCTTGACAAGGTCGCCGAGCATCTCAAAATACCTGCTGCTAACCGCCACCGCGCCCTGGGAGATGCCAGGGTGACGGCTGCCGTCTTTATCAAACTGCTCGCGCTGGCGCAGGAACAGGGTATTTCAACGCTGGGGCACCTGCGTTGTCGCCTGCAATTGCCTGTCGCCTGGAACGGCGACATCACGCAGGCTGCGACGACCAGGCAGATCGAGCAGATACGCGCGGACGGCAGAATCTCAGCGCAGTCGGTGACACTGCGCCCAACCGGAAATCTATTCCTGAATCCGGCGTGGAAGCGTGATTTTCCTGCGCAGCCAGGCGTGTACCTGATGAAGGATGTTAATGGACAGGTGATCTATGTTGGCAAGGCTAAGTGCCTGAAAGATCGACTTGCATCCTATTACAGCCAGCCACTTGGCTACACGCGCAAAATGGATGGGCTGCTGCAGAACGTCAAAGAGATCGAGACGCGCGTGCTTGGCTCTGAACTGGAAGCGCTGCTGGTCGAATCGCAACTGATCAAGGAGTTGCAGCCCGCCTATAATGTGCAACTGCGTAACTACGAACTCTACCCCTTTATCAAGATCGATATCCAGCATCCGTTCCCGCGCGTCTATGCCACGCGAGAAGTGGCAGCCGACGGGTCCCGCTACTTCGGCCCTTTCCGCAGTCGTCGCATTGTCGATCTGACGATTGAACTGGTGCAAAAAGTGTTTCCCATTCGCACCTGCACCAAAGGCTTGCCACCCCAGGCCAGGCCATCTGACCCCTGCCTGCGCCTGCACCTCAATCGCTGTCCCGGTCCCTGTAGAGGTGGAGTGGATGCCAGCGGCGTCGAGGACTATGGCAGGACAATTGAGGAGGTCTGCGCATTTCTCGGCGGCGAGCGCGAGGATTTGCTGGACCGCCTGCGCCGCCAGATGTTGGAAGCCTCGCAGCAGTTGAATTTTGAACGCGCCGCCTGGCTGCGCGATACGATTCGCAGCGCCGACGAGGTACTGATTGGTCAGCAGTTAATCACGGGCGCGGTGGAAGCCAACAACCTGTTTATTATCTATCCCTCGGCTCGCCCAGGATGTAACGAACTATTTCTGATCCGGCATGGACGGCTGGTTGAGCAACGCTGTATTCCGCATGAACCGGAGGCCACCAAACTAGCAGTGCGCAGCCTGCTTGCCGCCGCCGCCTCGATGGGGGAGCCGCCGAGTATCGTAGGGAAGGCGGAAGTCGATCAGATCAACATTATCAGCCGTTGGATTCACCGCCACAGCAGCGATAGAGCCTTCTTCCCATTCCAGCAGGCCCTGGTTGACGAAGACGAGGCACGCCTCTTAGCACAGCGTATCTGGGTGGAGATTGACGCTGTACGCGCCCTGCCCCTTGAATATCGTTCAGATGAGGAAGATAATACGTTATAAGAATTACAGGGAATAGACCAGGGCGACCCTCGCGGTCGCCCTGGCTCAATGACCCATCCGAAGGAGAGCAGTCCGGCATGTTATTATCCGATAAACGCATTGTGGAAGAGTTGCATAACGGCAATATCATCATCGAGCCATTTGACGAGCGCCAGCTAGGAACCAATTCCTACGATTGCCGCCTGGGTAAATGGTATTTTCAAGGTGATATGAATGTCGATACGATTCACCTGGATAACCCGCACGATATTCGCCGCTACTGGGGGCAACCGCGCGAGGCAATGGATGGCAAAATCGCCATCCGCCCCGGCACGACCATCCTGGCTCACACTATAGAGGTGATCGGAGGGCATAACGGCTACCTGGCGAAGATGTATTCACGCAGCACCGTGGCGCGCTCAGGTTTATCGGTGTGCCGCTGCGCGGGCGTTGGCGATGTCGGCTATATCAGTCGCTGGACGATGGAAATCAGCAATCACACACAGACCACCATCTGGGTGCCCGTTGGCTTCCGTATCTGCCAGCTTACCTTCGAGTATGTGGGTGAGACCCTCAAAGAATATCATGGCAAGTACGGCAAAGCCAATCAAGAGTGGACGCCCGAAGATATGCTGCCCAAGCCCTATTTCGATTGGGATTACGATGTCTACCGTACCGACAGGGGGAAGTAGGGCGTGAGCAGAGGCCGATTGATCTCATTTGAGGGGCTGGACGGCGCTGGTAAGACCACGCAGATGGAGCTGTTGGAGCGCTGGCTGCAATCCCAGGGTATAGCGTATGTGCGCACGCGCGAACCGGGAGGTACGCCCCTTGGAGTGGAGATACGTCACCTGGTGCTCAATCGCCCCGAACTGGCAATCACTCCCCTGGCGGAAGCCTTCCTCTTTCAAGCTGACCGCGCCCAGCATTTTGCTGTACTGGTTATCCCCGCGCTGGACGAGGGAAAACTGGTGATTACCGATCGCTGCTTCGATGCCAGCATCGCTTATCAGGGATATGCGCGGGGTGTTGGAGTAGAATTGATTGAGCAGCTGTCTCTGCTGGCGACGCGGGGCATCAAACCTGATCTGACCATCCTGCTCGATCTCGATCCATCGCAGGTTCATCAACGAACCGACGATGTGAGTGGTCGGCGTGAAGAACGAACTCGCTTCGATGCTGAAGCCGAAGATTTTCATCGAAGGGTACAGGAAGGCTTTCGGATGCTGGCGCGCAAGTATCCTGAACGCATCAAGGTGGTGGATGCTTCAAGGACGGTGGAGGAGATTCACCGGGAGATAATTGAGTTGGTGCAGGGGTATAGCAGGGTCAGTGAATGATTGCCAGGGCGACCGCGAGGGTCGCCCCTACAATACCAAATTGCCTGTTTTACATGTAAACGTCTATTGTAGGGGCGACCCTCGCGGTCGCCCTGGCAATCAAATCGTCTTCCTGGCAATCATTCACAAACCCTGAGGGGTATTGTAATTGTGATTTCGGGTTATTCACAACTCTAACCGCTTCTTTCGTTTAACCGCATCAAAATACTCTGGGTTCAGTTCCAAGGCTCTGTTCACGGCTGTCAATGCTTCATCTTTCCTGCCAAGAATCCCCAATGCCCACGCTTTGCCATCCCAGGCTGGCACATACATTTCGTCCAGTGATAGAGCATGTTCAAATGCGGTAAGCGCCTCGTCATAGCGGGCTGCCATTGCCAGATACGTCCCTTTCGCATACCATGCTGCGACACTTGAATCATCCAGCGCGAGAGCGCGTTCCACTGCCGCTAATGCTTCGGTATAGCGGATAGCTCCCGATAATTGCTGGCTATACTCCAGCCAGAATTGTGCTTGTTTTTTCTGTTCTTCAGTTACCATGCTCTTCCTTTGGAAACCAGTGTGGGATGCGTCCAGGTACAGCATAGTATATATGATGTCCTGCTTGATGACAACGACACGACAGAATAAACAGGGCATTATACACACTTCACCATTTGACGCGATTCGCCAGCAGGCAGAGGATGGCAGCGAATACTGGAGCGCGTCAACTTTACAAGCTGCTGGGTTATTCCCGGTGGGAGAAATTCCAATATGCTCTAGAGCAGGCTAAAAAAGCGTGTGAGAATAGCGGACAAGCCGTTTCAGATCATTTTCACCTGGAGGTGCAATTGATAAAAGCGGGTAAAGGCGCAAAACGGTCATTAGAAGACTACCAACTTTCACGCTATGCTTGCTATCTAATAATACAAAATGCTGATCCATCGAAGCCCATTGTCGCTCTGGGGCAGACCTATTTTGCAGTTCAAACCCGCCGCCAGGAATTGGCCGATCAACTAGCAGCCTTACCAGAAAATCAGAAGCGCCTCATCCTGCGTTCTGAAATGACAATATTTAACAACCAACTTGCCGAGGCCGCGCAGCAGGCCGGAGTAATCGAGCCATCTGACTTTGCAACGTTCCAGGATCATGGGTACATGGGCCTGTACGGCGGACTTCGAGAAAATGACATACACGCTCGCAAAAATCTTCAGCCTCGCGACAAAATACTCGACTACATGGGCAGCGAAGAACTGGGCGCAAATATCTTCCGCGCTACACAGACTGATGCCAAGCTCCGACGCGAGGGAATACGGGGCAAAGAAGCTGCCAATCGTACCCATAATGAAGTTGGGCGAGAAGTCCGTGCAACCCTCAAAAGGCTCGGCGCGACCATGCCGGAGCATTTACCTACGCCGGAGAAGAGTATTCAGCAGATACAAGATGAGGAACAAAAGCGGCTCATTGCCGGGCAACAGCCTTCGCTATTTGACGACCCGGAAGATGTGAAAGATTAAAACTGCCGATCATCTAACTTCTTTTGCTCCCATGCTGCAAGAACCTGTAGATACGCCTCCCACGTATCTACGTCGATGTTTGCTAGAGGGTTGCCCATCTCGACAGTGGCTATTTCGTTGCGGTGGCGTTCAAGCACGCTGCGCCCGCCTTCGTCGCCTGTAACCTCTAATAATTCGGGGAACAGGCTGGCATCGAAGAGGATGGGGTTGCCGCGTTTGCCTTCGTAGGTTGGCGCGATAATCCTTTTGCCGGTGGTTCTGTATGTCGCAATCAGCGTATCGATGTCTCGCGCGGTTATCAAAGGCTGATCGCCGAGCAAGACCAGCGCGCTGTCAATCTTGCCATTTAGGGATTTCGTATAGTCAGGAGATAGCAGCGTTTGTATACCCAGGCGCATTGAGGTGCTCATGCCCTGCAGATAATCGGCGTTTTCGAGAATGATTAGATCGGGATGTGTTGTGAAGAGGGGGATACGCTCGCGAACCTGGTCTGCATGGTGTCCCAGCACGAGGATAAGGGGACGAGCCTGCGATGCCAGACCTGCATCAAGCACATGTGCCAGTACAGGGCGATCATGTAGGGGTAAGAGGAGTTTGTGGCGTCCGGCTCCCATGCGGCTGGAACTGCCTGCTGCGAGGATGATAGCCGCTGTTTGAGGCACTGTGTTGTTATTGTTCATATCCTAACCTCATATCCTAACCATTGTTTAATTTCCAACACAATTTCGTCTAGTGGTCTAACCGTATCAACGATAATGTGCGGGTCGGAAATAGGGTAATGCATTTCGCTTGTCATCTTAGCACGAAATGATTGAAGTTGCGCCCAGTCGGTTTGATGATGAGCGGGCAGTTGCAGTTGCTTGCGTGCGTTGACACGCTGGCTCTGGTACTTTTGGCAAGCTTATCTCTTTAATGTAGACAAGACTACGATTTATGGCTATCATTCATATATAATAGAGAATATCCCTGATATCTGACCTTGCTTTACGCTTTTGAGAGGTGGTTCATTTTACTGTAATGGGGATGATGACTCCTCTTTTTCTCTGGCGTATGTTCCCTTCTGTGCAAAGGGTGTAACGTGCTACAAGAACAAATGACGCTTCCTGTCGGGGCCATCTTGCAAGATATGTATGGAGAGCGTTACCGCGTCGAGAATCTTCTTGGTAAGGGCGGCTCCGGTGCTGTATACATGGTTAGTGATCGACAAATCGGGGAGCACGTGTTCGCTCTTAAAGAGTTGATCCGTCCAAGTGGACAAGAACGAAAGCGTTTGCTTTTCGAGTGCGAGATTCTCGAGCGACTCGATCACAAATCTCTGCCCCATGTCTATCATGTCTTCGAGCATGAAAAACTCCATCGGGTGTATCTGTTGATGGAGTATATAAAGGGGAAGAATCTTGAGGATTTACGCCGTGAACAACCAGGACAGAGATTTTCCCTGGACCTGACCCTGGCAATGATGACTCCTATTGTAGATGCGCTCGTCTACTTGCATCACCAGGAGCCGCCCATCGTGCATCGAGATATTAAACCCGCCAACATCATTATGCCGCTGGATGGCAATGAAGCTGTCCTGGTTGATTTTAGTACCGCCAAGGAGTATTTCCCAGATGGAACGATCACCATTTTTGGCCACTTCTCTCCAGGATATGCGGCAATTGAACAATACAGTGCGAAAAGCGGAACCGATTTACGTACAGATGTTTATGGACTTGGAGCGACTTTATATACATTGTTGACTGGCGCTACTCCTGCCGATGCAGTTGTGCGTATCACGACGGGGAAAAGAATCGACCCACTAAGACCTGCAAGTTCGCTGATATCAACTATTCCAAAGCCGGTATCCGATGCTGTTCAACGCGCTCTATCTATTTATAAGGAGGATCGCTTCCCCACAGTGGAGGCGTTCTGGAACGCATTGCGTGCAGACCCAATCGAGCAACAAGAACAACAGCTATTACTCCGCTTGCCAGATACTCCTCTTCCTCCCATTCTTGAGCAGGATGTGAAGAGTATCGACACTCACCATTCCACCCATCCACCCGATGAGCAACAGAGCAAGCCCTCTCGCAAGCGTGTCAGAGTATCCGCTCTTTTCCTTGCGGTATTGCTACTAGTGGTTCTGGGTCCAGGTTTCCTCTTGCATACTGTTCATTCCTCACTGCCGGGGCCTTCAACTGTTGCCACAACCGTTCCTCGATCAGCATTGACTCCAACGTCGACGTCCATACTATCCCCCACTGCGAACGCCTCAACACTCTATCCACCTCTTTCCCCGTCGTATGCTGGCGAAATCAACGATATAGGTGCAGCCCATACCAAGACGAATATGTACCTGAAACAGATTAAGCAAGATCAAAACCGCATTGCTGGCAACTTTTCGGGGCTTGGCTTGATTGGTACTTTCACGGGAACAGTTTCCGCTTCTGGAATAGTACACTTCACGGTCAAAATAGATGCGGGGATGTTGGTTTTTGACGGAAACATTAAAGTTGGCGGAGATATTCGAGGTACCTTCAACGCTGTTGATCAACATGGGCAAAGTCTAGGCGAATATGGAGACTGGAATGTGAGTGTAACCCCCTGGCAAATGAATCTTATGTCCGTATCGAATTTTTGCCTGCTCCTGGAGGCCCTGTCAGTATCAAAATGCTCATAGATGAAACTGATGCCCCATCCTCTTGTCCTTGAATGGTATAATAACGGCTGGGTGCTATACCATTAGCGAAACGTTTGCATAGGGATCGAAACACGTTTCCAAGAAGAGAGCCTGGTGTGGACAAATCTGGCCAATTATGCCATCCTTTCCCAGAAGATGGTCCGTTCTCGTTCGAGCAACCGACAATCCCTGGGGAGTGCGGAAGGTGGCTCTCCCTTCACCCGCTTGAAGGCCAGACGGCCGACACTGTAGATTGAGTTGATCTGTTTGACATACCTGTTTTTCACCAGGACAATATCGCCTTTGTGAAACCACGCAAGCTCGTCATTCACCTGATAGCGCACCCGCCCTCTCCCCTTCTGAGGCAGACTCTGATACTGCTTACGGGTTTGTCTTGGGCGAAATTCAATCCGATAGATGTTGGACACTGGCACTGGGACGACTGCTCCTGTGTGGTAAGTAGCGATACAGAGCGCATCGATGATATGCGTTTTGGGCAGGCCGCGCCACTTGCGCAACGTGGCGGTCTGGTAGCCAAAGAGCGTGGAGAGTGTCGTGTGTTTGCCGAGGGCGGCATGGAGATAGCTTTTCCCCTGCATCGTCCGCTGTGCAATCTGATCTAGGTGCCCGCTAACCCCTGTGACCTTGAGGGTGATCTTGCCTTGATGCAGTCGCCTATGACAGGCTTCACACAACGTCAGGAGATTGGAGAGCGTATCTTTGCCCGCATGGTGACGAAATACCAGGTGATGTGCCTGGAGACGAACCCCACGTTTGCCACACTGCTGGCAGGTGTAGCCGTCTCGCATCAAGCAGGCGATCCGTAGATTCTCATCCAGCCGGGTCGGGTCCTGATACTGACTGCCCGCCAGATGGGGGTTATTGAGCCGTGCGATATCGACCTGCACATCCTCAACCACGATCTGGCTGATCGGCAGCGGGATGCGCGAAACGACCCGGATCACCTCCTCGACATGGGTTTTGATCGACGGTGGCAGCCGCCCACTGCGTTTGCTGGACGCTCGGTTGAGAAACCGTTTGGGTCGGTACCACCGTCGGGCACGACGGCTCTTGCGGCGATCACGCCGATCCTGCATCTTGTCTTTCACATCCCCGCGATGGTGGATTTCCGCCGCGAACACAACCTGGCCGTTGCCGACACAGGCAAGGCCTGTCGTGCTGCTTCCTTTGTCGATGCCACAGGTGACGGGCTGGACCTGCCCCTCACACTGCCACGCGAGTTGGATCGTAAAAGGGCGATACGCGATGATCTTCGCCTTGCCTGCCCGTAAGAGTTTGCGTGCTTTCGCTGGGGCGCAGGGCATCAGTGCTGCCCCATCTAGATTGCGTACATAGACATGCATGGTGGCTGTAAGCCCTCCTTATCAGAGTGTGTTGCTCCTTGCGGCTGTTCATCAGGGTTGTCCTGCTCCGATCACTTTCACCTTTTGGCTACCCTTAAACCGGAGCCACAGAGCCTGCGACTGGAACCACATCCCAGGGTGTGATCACCTGATCAACTGCTTGCTTCCGAAGAAGCCCGCTGGTAGCTCCATGAGTACAGCGTCCGAGAACTCCATACTGTTAGGAACTATGTGCCTTATATATCGTACATAATCCTGTTCTAGCCCTGAAAAGTCTGTAAAGCCAGCTTGCTTAACCAACCCGCTATTTGTCCAGCGTCACGCCTCAGCAAGCTTTCGGATAACCAACCCTCTTGAGCAATCTCGCACAAGTTACGAATGATCGACACGATTAACTCTTCTGTGACAGGCTCTTCCAGCTTCCAGGGCCGCGCCCCGTCAACGCACAAGCCACCGTTTAACCCAACCGTGTACCCCTCTTGAAACGCTGTCCTAGTGACGATGATAGCCGCGCTCGTTTTTGTAGTCATTCCTGTACCCCTTTTCTTTGAGATTTACAAACCGTCTATACCAATTATACACTATTTATTCCGTTATTGCAATTCTAGACCGTTTGTACTACACTGAACGGAACAGCAGGAATATTGACTGACTGTGCTAAACTGAATGTAACTAACACTTGGAGTAAAGCCGGTGCAAGAGCGCATGTACACTGTAAAAGAGGTAGCTGACCAATTAAGGGTATCCGAGCGGCAAGTTAGAAAGTGGGTCGAAAATAAGGAGCTTGCCGTTTTTCGCGTGGGCATACGTGGCTATCGCATTCCTGAAAGCTCCCTAAACGAGTTTGTGAGGAAACGTACCGGAACAGGCCAGGACTAGCCTAAAGACCAACACAGCCTATGACACTCTCACTTTTGCCGTATTGTTTTGCGGGGTCAACGCGCTACAAAAGCAGATCATACAAGCCAGTGAGCCAGCCCCCAAACAAGCGAGCAGTGATACAGCAAGCCCTGGCCCGCAAGCAGACTGTGATAGTGCCATGAGCCAGCCCCGATTATCACAGGCCGACCGCTTTGGCGCAAGGCTGCAAGCGCGTTTGCTGGCACTTTGCAAATATCACCAATCGCTTGAAGTTGTGCTTGCTAGGGGTAGTCCTTGAACAGGTATGCACAATTGTGATAGCGTGGCTGATGCATGACAAGCATAAAAGTACTCTCGCGCGCCCTGTGAAGCGTGGCGAGAGCATCGGCAATTTGCAGTGTAGCATTCCCGACCCAGCCACACCCCCAGCACCGAAGAAGAGAGCATCCCCAGCAATCCCCAGTATCAGCGAGAACCAACGGTACAGCAATTCCTACCCCCACGATCTGCTGAAGCCGCCTATGGAACGAGTATGTTGTGTGGCAAAATAAGGTGATGCCCCTCTTGTCCGAACAGGATAGATGTTTAGCGCAAAGATGAACGGTGAAACAGTATGGGTGATTGATGATGGCACCGTTTACACCTTGCTCTATCCAGCGACTGCTAGAAAAGGAGAAGAACCATGAAAAGACTTGTCATAGCCTTAGCACTCAGCTTGGTACTTGTTGGTTGTGGGGAAGTTGTTGCGCCAGTAGTAACACCTGTGGCTACCCAGGTTCCTGTTGCTACATCATCACCTACCACTGCCCCTATAGAACAATCAATCACAATGGAAAGCGATGTGCATGCATACGATAATGCCCATTTCGGTGTGTACTTTGTGACCTATCAAACTTCGGTGAGTGACACAGCAGCGGATTTCTCTAGCGTCGAATGGGATTGCTTTCCACCGCAACCCCCCGATCATCCCCATGCATTCTTTAGCGTGCCAGTTTCTCACGAGGACGACAAGCTCTCGTATGATGGGCATACACTCAGGCTCGTCCCTGTTGTTCCGCCTCCTCAACCGTTTACTGGCATACTGACAGGAACAATTAACGCTGATGGAAGTTGGTCGATGCTTGAACAAGACTCTGGTCTGCACTTCACGTTTAAGGTGGCGAGAGACACACCAGACAGTCTTGTAAAGAAATATCAGGATGCGCCATGCACCCTTAGTCAGTGAGAAGAAATCATGAGTACCACTGCTACACAAGTCTATCAGGATGATAGACCGTCCATGCTGCCAGAAGATACCGACGATCTACAGTTTATCGGCTTGTGGCTGCATGACACTTTCACTGACTGACGATTTGACGATGACTGACTCTGCTTCATTTTTGCTTCCCTCCTTATATGTTAATATTTTTGCAGACCCTTTTGAGCAAGGGTCTGCAGGATGAATTCCTGCTCGATACGCACTGCCAGGGAAAGACTTGTTTCTCCACACGGCTCGACCGGTAAGCAAAGATCGTTCTTCCCTTGGCAGCGTTCCTGGGCCAATCGATGATTGGAGGGACGTGCTTCGAGCACCCGTTATAGAAGGACCCGACACTCCCAGGAGTTTCTGCAGAAAGGGGATCGCGAGTATGTGGTACGTTGGTTTGGATTGGGCGGATACCCATCATGACGTGGAGGTGCTGGATGAAGCGGGCAAGCGCGTGGGAGCGCGGCGCTTTGCACACAGCCACGAAGGCTTGAACGAGTTGAAACCGTTTGTGTTGAGCATTGCTACTCAGCCCGAGAACCTGGCGTGCATTGTCGAAACCAACCATGGATTGCTGATCACGTTCCTGCTGGAAGCCGGGATCCCGGTCTATCCCGTCAACCCCAAGACGGTCAATCGGTTGCGCAAGGCGGCAGGAGCCAAGACCGATCAAATTGACGCCCCTTTGCTGGCGAAGATGGGTCGTCTGGAACTGGACGAGATGCGCCGCCTGGAGCCGGATAGCCCCACCGTGCAGGAATTGAAAACGCTGACCCGCGATCAGGATGCCTTGATGCAGACGCAAACCCGCCTGGTGAACCAGTTGACGGCCTGCCTCAAGGAGTACTATCCTGCCGCCTTGCACTTGTTTGCCAAGGTGCAGCAGCGCTCCACGCTCGTGTTTTTGCAGGCGTACCCCACACCCCAAACGGCTCAGGCAGCCTCGCTGGAAGAGATCACGGCGACGTTGCGAATGGGTAAGCATACCAACCCGACCAGGGCTGCACCCAAGATCTTTGAAGAACTGCACCGTCCCCAGTTGGTCGCCAAGGTGGTCATCGTGCGCGCCAAGCAACGCTTGATGCTCTCGTTGGTCAAACAACTGCTGGTGGTGATCCAGGAGATCGCCGACTATGATGAGGCCATCACCACCCTTTTTTTGACCCATAACGACCAGGAAATCTGGAGGTCGCTTCCGCGAGCAGGCAAGCGCCTGGCCCCGCGTCTGTTGGCCGAATGGGGCGATGATCGAGCGCGGTACGCCGATGCCAGCAGCGTCCAGACCCTGGCCGGCACCGCGCCCGTGCCGTTCCAAAGCGGCAATTATGCCCAAGCGCACAAACGCTTTGCCTGCTTGAAGCCGCTGCGCAACGTCCTGCACCAGTTTGCCTGGCAATCGATGCGACAGGAAGCCTGGGCGGCTTCCTATTACCGACGCAAACGAGCGGAAGGCAAAACCCACAGTATGGCTGTCCGAGCCTTGGCCAACGTCTGGGTGCGCATCATCTATCGCATGTGGGTCAGTAAAACCTGCTATCAGACCGCGACGTTTGTCACGGCGAAGTTGGCGCATGCACCTGGGCAACACGTCGCCTGAGTCCAGGCCATGCCTGCCCGTCGTGTCTCTTTGGCTGCTCTGAGCACTGCGAGATCCCTCGCCAGTGCAGGGGGAGTGTGCTCCAACGGAGTCGCCCAATCGGTTCCCGTGGCGTCCTTTCTGCCGACCATGAGCCTTTCCCTCTGAGGCATCTGCCTGTCCAACGTCTGCCGCCGCCCGCCACCGCGTTCCCGACTCCCGGTGTGCGTTGCTGGCACCACCACACGGGAGGCAGCTTCACCTACTCTCACCTTCCTTTTTCCTTTCCCGGTTTTGACTCTTGACATAGAGGGTCTTTGCTTCATAAAGCGGCGTAGGTACTGGCATATAGCTAAGGCGATAGCCCCTGTCTCATCCCAGCCCGAAAGCCGCAAAAATGGTAGGGCTGGGTTGGGTACTGTCAGCAGTGCATCACAGTGCATCAAATGACTCAATTCTAATAAAATCGCTAAGAACCGTTCATGTGTAACCTTAGTGGAAACAAGTCATTTGATGCACTGTTTTGCTTGCTAATCTTTGTCGTCGTCAGGAGAGGCTACCACTTCACGCCGCCACCCAACCGCCACCTTTTTCGGCCCCAGCAGGCAATAAAGAAACCGCCCTATCAGGCTTGTAGACCCTGTAGAGCGGCTTGAGGTCGGAAAGTTGTGAACCTACATGAGAATTGCGCGTAGTTCAGCAATATTAAGTGTCTAGTCTGACTTATTATCTTTTATAGGATATCTGAGGAATGCTGCAAATTTGATAGCATAGTGGAACAGAAGAGAAAACGTCAATGCAGTAACCAAACCGCGCATTTATATTGTAGGCTGCCTCAATTCCTGCCAGTATTAAAATGTTCCTGGCTGTCTCTTGATCGCCTTTCTCTTTGATTTGCAGTGCTTTTTCCTCACCTTTGAGGTCTGGCATAGTGGTTTTTTCTACCAGCTTCTTTATCTCAAAGAAGCTCTTAATAGCAGTAATCAAACCACTGAGAGAAGATATAATTCCCCCGATAAAGCTTACTATGTCCATTTTTTCCTCCACAAGATTTTCTTCACATTTTACCATGACCACAAAATAAGACTACCCTGTTAATCAGGATAGTCTTCTAAGGCCCCCACTGTCTTAGTCCCGTAGGGAAGGCTATGCCCACGAATTGCGCAACGAGCGGGTAAAAAGTAGCAAGCAAGTGTAAAAATGTGCCTCCTTATGAAGGAAGAAAACGAAAATCCTGGAAGTCAAGGAGGTCCAATGACCACTATCGCCTATTCTCCTGTGAATATCCAGACTTCTCCTCAATCCGTGCCGTCAACACCTTCGTGGTTCGGGGAGGTGACGCTGATGGCTCACCACTTGCAACGCCAGGGGGTGCTGGCTGCCATTGAAGAGCAGGTGCGCTTGGCCCGTCGCCGCGGTCTGTCGCTATGAAGTGATCGATTTTCTCGCCATCCTGTTCGGCTATGCCGCAAGCGGTGAACGGACGCTGGAAGCCTTTTACCAGAGGCTGGAGCCCTGGGCAAGCACATTCATGGCGCTCTTGGGGCGCGAGCGCCTGCCTGCGCGTGCGACGCTCAGCCGCTTTCTCGCCTCGCTTGACCAGGCCGCTGTCGAGGCCCTGCGAACCCTCTTCCTCCACGATTTGCTGGCTCGTTCTCTCGTGAAAGAAGAGCAAGCAGGTGGACTGTGGGACCGACAGGGAAATCACTTCCTCGTCTTCGACATCGATGGGACGCGCGAGGCGGCCCGCCAACGAGCTTTGCCTGTGACCGCAGATCGGCCAGCGCCAGCGCGGCGCTGGCGTCCCCTGTGCGCCGCCTTTCTACACGGGACGCCAGCGAGGGGAAGTCGTACGCTCCCGCACCACAGTCTGGGCCGCGCCCATACCCATCAATGGCTGGCCACTTTTGGCAATCCTGGCAATGGGGAGTACCGGGCAGAACTGCGTCGGGCAGTGGCGGCCGTCCGAGACTACCTCAAAACGCACCACTGCTCCCAAGAGCGCGCGAGGCTCGCGCCTGGATGGGCAATATGGCACGGCAGCCGTCCTCGCCGATCTCGCAGGACTGGCGTATGTGATCCGGGGCAAAGACTATCAGATTTTGAAGCGAGCCGAGATCCAGGCTCGCCTGAAACTTCCTCCCGATCAGCAACTCACCCATCCGGAAAGCGCGATGGTGCGCACCCTCTACGACTGTCCTGATCTCCCTCTGGGGCCGGAAGGCGTGCCATGCCGGGTCATCGTAGCGACCCATCCTGCCGGGGCAGCCAGGAGTCGGATCGGTGTGACCCGCTCCGGCATGGTCTACGAACTCTTCTTGACCAATTTGCCGCAGAGCGGCTTTACGGCTGCCGATGTGGTGGCGCTGTATCTGCATCGTGGCGCGTTTGAAAACGCTCTGGCCGACGAAGACCTGGAGCAAGACCCCGATCGCTGGTGTAGTCATACCGCTTGCGGCCAGGAGACCTGGCAAATCATCAGTCACTGGGTGTGGAATCTGCGCCTGGAATTGGGCCATCAACTTGCTCCTGATCCGGTGCGCACCACCGAGTTTGCTCCTGCTCTCCCGCCTGCACAAGAAGAGGCGACCAACTCTCCTTCTCCCTCACAGGGGGATGGGCCGCCAGCTGTGGCACTGCCCTGGAAACAAGGTCGCTTCTCTGGACGAGACTTTGCCCTGCAACCGGATGGCACGCTGCGCTGTCCGGCTGGCCAATCCCTGGTCGCGCATGAGCGGCGCAGGGAAGCCGACGGGAGCTTGCGTGTGGTCTATGCGGCCAGCATCCGCAGTTGTCGCCCCTGTCCCCTGCGGGAACAGTGTCAATGGCAGGGCAGCGCCACCGCCAAGCCGGAGCCCGCGTGAGTGTGCTCTTGCATCCCCTCGTCGTCGGTTCTGCTCCTCTGCTCTGGCGTGATTGGAGTCGGAGACTTCATCGACGAGTGTGCATGCATCTGCTTCGACAGCAACGCGTGGAAGTGCAGGTGGAGCAGGGTCTCTCTGCCTGCCCAGTTCTCGCGCCTGCACCCCTCTCCCGGGCACAGCGCGCACATGATCGGCTCGACTTTCCAGAGCGGCTCGCCCGCAACGTGCGCATCCCAACAGCGAGTCAGGTGACGATCAGGCTGTTCGGTGTCCCAGAAGGCTTTGCCACCTCGCTCGGTTTGGCAACGGCTTCACCCTGTTTTGCCAGCCGTTGGATTCCCTCTTCTCGGACAAGCATGCTTCTCCCAGTGGAGCCCGCCTTTCCTTTTTTCCTGGCTGTCCCTCCATTTCTCCCATCTTCTGCCCTTTTTGCTCTCCATCCCGCTGTTTCTGCCACCTCTCACCAACTGGGCAGCCTGTTCTCCACGGCTTTTGCTCATCCGACCAGGAATTAGCTCTTCAACAACCTCATTGCGCAATTCGTGGGCTATGCAGCAATCAGGTTGCTACTTTGCTTGACCGATGTATTAAGATAGGAGTACACGTAGCTCACGAATGAGTAGTACATAACCCTGGTCAGGAGAATACTGTAACATGCTTGATACCCCCTATGTCAATAGTTCGATGGAGGGAGCCGATACCCTGGACGCAGAAACGCGAGCCAAATATACACAATTGCAGGCGATTCTACGCGAGATGGGCTCCGTGCTGGTAGCCTATTCGGGTGGGGTTGATAGCGCGCTGCTATTGAAAGTAGCGCATGATGTCCTGGGCGAACGGGCGATGGGCGCGATTGCCTCCTCACCTGCTTATGCATCTGAGGAGACGGAGGAAGCGATAGCCGTCGCCAGGCAGATGGGTGTTCCCCTGATAACGCTGGAAACGCACGAGCTGGAGGACGAACGCTACGTTGCCAATGACCTGAATCGCTGCTACTTCTGCAAAACCGAATTGTTTACGCAGCTTGAGCCACTGGCGAAACAGTACGATTTGCATTATATTGCGTATGGGGTGAATAAGGACGATGATGGCGATTTTCGTCCCGGGCAGCGCGCGGCGCGTGAATTTCATGCGCGTGGGCCATTGAAAGAAGCTGGCATGGGCAAGCATGAGATACGATCAGTGGCAAAGCTGCTGGGCGTGCCCGTGTGGGATAAGCCCGCGATGGCCTGTTTCTCATCACGAATTCCCTATGGTAGTAAAGTGGATGTAACTTCGTTGCAAATGATCTATAAAGCAGAGAAGTTGCTGCGGGACCTGGGATTCCGGCAACTGCGCGTGCGCCACCACGATAAAATCGCGCGTATCGAGGTGGAACGATCAGAACTGCCACGACTCATCGACGAAGAGATCAGCCAGCAGGTGACACGTGGCTTACGCGCTATAGGCTATCTCTATGTGACCGTCGATCTCCAGGGATATCGTACCGGCAGCATGAACGAAGGATTTTTCAAGAGGAAACAGCACTTATAAGTTTTTGGAAAGTTAGGATCTTTCATGAGCAAAAAGAACGTAAACCAAACCAGGAAGCAGGGGCAGGCGAACGGCAAGGCTTCAAGCACTTCATCAACCAAACAGGAGCAGGTGAACGACAAATCGACAAATGTTACGTCCTCCAAACAGGAGCAAACGACGAAGCCGGGTCAAATGCCATCCAAAGCTGGAGTTACGGCGGCAACTAAAATGCACCGCCCAGGCAATAAGCCGCTCACCAGGCAGGCCATGAAGTATGAACGGCGCATGGAAGAGCAGCAGCGACGCGCGGCACAGCAGCGGCGAGCTGCTAGAACCAGGCAGATTACGATTCTCAGTGTAGTCGCCGCCGTCGTTTGTATTGCTGCCCTTGTTAGTTACCTCGTTGTGCAGGCACGCGCGAATACATCTCAGGCGAGAACGGTATTTGATCCGAACTATCAACCGATTGATGGCGTCTATTGCGATCAATTGGAGCAGTCAGCCTATCACCATCACGTTCATTTAACTGCATATATCGATGGTAATGTGGTCACGGTTCCTCAAAACATTGGGATTGCTACTGCCGGCTCAGGTGTCGATTGTTATTATTGGCTCCATACTCATGCCACGGATGGAATCATACACGTAGAGGCTCCAAACGCCGGTACATTCACATTGAAGGACTTCCTGGACATCTGGCAAAGCTTTGCTGCTGCTAATAGCTCACAGATTAGCTACTCGACTCAGTTGGCTTCATCAGCTGGCTGGACCGTCTACATCAATGGCAAGAAGGTGAATCAGGATTTCAGTAAAGTCGACATTTCCAGCGATCGGGCCTGGCACGAGGCGATTACGATCATGTATAACAGTCCAAATGCGAAGCCAGATACGAGTTACAACTGGCAGTCGGGTTATTAAGCTTAAGCAGGCTTCTGGATACGCGGGAAAATTGGGGCAGTGGTGCCTATGGTATAATGGTGTGCCAGGTGAATGAAACATGATCACGCTTTGACTCGATAACAGGACCAGGAATATATGCCGGAACGTACCATTTATCTTGACCACGCTGCTACCACCGCGCTCGACCCGCGTGTGCTGGATACTATGTTGCCCTTTTTCACAACTGAGTATGGCAACGCGAGCAGCATCTATACGCTGGGTCGCCACGCAATGCAGGCCATTGATAGCGCGCGTGAAGAGGTGGCTGAAGTATTGGGCTGTCGTCCAACCGAGGTAACATTTACGGGCTGTGGCTCCGAAAGTGATAATCTGGCCATCAAGGGCATCGCCTTTACCGCCCAGAAAAAGGGCAACCACCTGATTACCTCGTCCATCGAACATCATGCCGTGCTGCACACCTGCCAGTACCTGGAACGCTTTGGCTTCAAAACCACCTACGTTCCAGTGGATAGCTATGGGCGAGTTGATCCTGACGAGGTGGGCCGCGCCATTTCCGATCAGACGATCCTCGTTTCTATCATGTATGCCAATAACGAGGTGGGAACGATTGAACCTGTCGCGGAGATTGGCCGTATCTGCCGCGCCCGGAAGATCCCTTTCCACGTCGATGCGGTGCAGGCGGGCGGCGCGCTTCCTATTGATGTCACTGCGTTGAACGCTGACCTGTTGTCACTCTCTGCGCATAAATTCTATGGCCCCAAGGGAGTGGGCATACTGTATGCGCGCCAGGGTATGCGTGTACTGCCGCAGTTGCAGGGCGGCTCGCAGGAGCGCGGCAAACGGGCTGGCACGGAAAATGTGGCGGGCATCGTTGGGGCTGCAACGGCGCTGCGGTTGGCCTACGAAGAACTGCCGCGGGTCACGCCGCGCATCATCCAACTGCGGAATCGCTTGATAACAGGGGTCCTCACCATCCCAGGCAGCCACCTGACCGGGCATCCCATGGAGCGCCTGCCAAATAACGCCAGCTTCGTTTTTGATGGCGTTGAGGGTGAATCCATCCTGCTCAGCCTCGATTTGCTGGGGATGGCCGCCTCAACCGGCTCCGCCTGCACCTCCGGTTCGGTCGATCCATCCCACGTACTACTCGCAATGCATTTACCTGTCGAACGCGCGCATGGCAGCCTGCGCCTCACCCTGGGCAAGGCCAATAGCGATGAAGATGTGGACGTGATACTTTCCGCGCTGCCGGGGATTATTGAGAAGCTGCGGCGGCTTCGATGATTGAAATCTTCAGGGCGACCTTCACGGTCGTCCTGAAAAAGTTACTGCAATAACCGTTGCATCACCCACTCCCTGGCCTCATCAGCCTGAATCCCAACCGCTGCACGCACCAATGGCCCATCCAGGAAACGTGGCATCAAAATACCCTGTAAAGGGCCATGTGTCGTCACCCTGGCCGTCATTTCTTCAAATCGCATGAGATCGGGCGCACAGAGCGCCGCGATGGTCAGTGGATCGTGTAGATAGGGGTAGGCGGAATGCCAACGAGGGCGGTGTCGCCGCCAGACGCGCAACAACTGATACAAGAGTTGCGTTTGGGGCGAATTACTATAGCGTAACCGCTCGATATCGCCTGGAAGCAACTGACAACGCCTGGTGATGTTCAGACCCATGAGGGTGACGGGAATGCCCGCCGCCAGCACAATTTGTGCGGCTTTTACATCGCTGCGCACATTCCAATCCGGCCAGGGTATGCCGCTTGATCCACCCATCACCACGATACTTCTTATAGTCATAAATAAACGTGGTTCGATCAGCAGGGCTGTGGCGACGTTGGTTAATGGGCCAATGCAGACCAGGGTGAGGCGTTCTGGATAGGCCAACGCTTTTTGTACGATCAACTCAGGGCCGCTATAGGAGCTGATATTGTAGTGCTCACAGGGGTTGAGGATGGCCGCCTGGGGAACACCAGAGGCTCGATGTCTCACCTGGAGCGGAGTTGAGATGCCGACTGCGACTGGTATATCGTCGCGCCCAAAGACGCGCATCAGGTGTTGTGCCAGGCGGGCGCGCAGGCGAGTGTCGCCGAAAACCGTCGTCACTCCTTGCAGCTCGATCTCTGGGGAGCGCAGCGCCAGCGCCAGGGCCAGCGCATCGTCGATATCGTCACCGATATCGGTATCCAGCAGTACAAGGTGTTTGTTATCACTATCGGATTGGCTTGCCTGCCTATCCTCGTTGGAGGGCGATTGGCTCATTGGCAATTTATCCTTGCATATGTTACATTGATGGTACGAGTGGTTACATTCGGGTCAGAAGCGAGATCACGCCTTTTACTAGACTATCACAGTCGCGAAAACGTGCGCAAGGAAGATGTATCGTGCTCGATACGCTCATTTCTAAAGAAGGGTCACTTAGCTAATGGATACTCTGAAACGTGAATTGCTGGCGCAGCGCGTGCGTCAAGTCAAACCATCGGGAATACGCAAGTTTTTTGACATTATCAATACCATGCCAGATGTTATCTCGCTTGGCGTGGGCGAGCCGGATTTCGTCACGCCGGAGCATATTCGCCAGGCTGGTATTCGCTCGATTGAACTGGGGCATACGCGGTATACATCGAACCATGGCATACTTGAACTGCGCGAAGAGATTGCGGCCTTGCTGCACCGCCGCTATGGATTGAGCTATGACCCAAAAACAGAAATCCTGGTAACTGTCGGCGTCAGCGAAGGGGTCGATTTGACTATGCGCACGCTCATCGATCCGGGTGACGAGGTGGTTTCCCCCGATCCAGGCTATGTCGCGTATGAAGCCGATATCGTATTTGCCGGCGGCAGGCCAGTACCCGTGCCAACCTATGCCAAATTTGATTTCGGTGTGCGCGCCGAGGAGATCGCTGCCGCCATTACGCCGCGTACCAAAATGATCCTGCTTGGCAACCCGAATAACCCCACTGGAGCTGTTGTGCCACGTGCCGAGCTAGAAGGCATCGCCAGACTTGCCCAGGAGCACGACCTGATCGTCGCAGCAGACGAGGTGTACAGTCGCCTGGTCTATGATACCGAACATGCCAGTATCGCGGCGATGCCTGGCATGCGCGAACGCACGGTGCTGCTGGATGGTTTTTCCAAAGCCTATGCCATGACCGGGTGGCGTGTCGGCTACGTCGCCGCGCCTAAGGTGATCCTGGAAGCTATGCTCAAAGTGCATCAATATGCGATTATGTGCGCTGGCACTGCGCCGCAGGAAGCAGCGTTAGAGGCATTGCGCTATGGCGAAGAAGATGTGCAGACAATGCACGAGGCATACGCTCGCCGCCGCCGCATGTTCGTGGATGAGCTCAACCGCATTGGCCTGCCCTGTTCTGAACCACGAGGAGCATTCTATGCCTTCCCCGACATTTCCTCGTCAGGCATGTCGGATATCGACTTCGCCGAAAAATTGCTCTTCGAGGAGCAAGTGGCCGTCGTTCCGGGCAGCTCGTTTGGCACGGCTGGCAATGGCTACGTGCGCTGCGCCTATTGCACCGCATATGACAAGCTGGAAGAAGCGCTTGTACGTATGGAGCGCTTCCTCAAGAATTATAAGCGTTAGAGGAAACCTTGCTATGCCAGGCTGTTATTCAGCGATAGGTCCCCATTGTCCACTGGCGCGGTCGCGTTTCAGTTCGAATAAATTTGGTTGATGCAGCGCCCACGCTGTGTAATCCCACCATTCCCCGGCATCTTCGCCGCGCGGCACATCCTGGATGATCGGGCCATAAAAACCTACGTCCAGCCCTTCGATGGCAATGGTTGGCACGCCAAACGCCTTGTATCTTCGCACGGCCTCTTCGTGGTCGTTGAGCACATCCTGTATGGTGCTTTCATCCGCCAGTGCCGTGTCTACCAATCCGGGATCAAGCTCCGCTCGCTTCACTGCCGCGCGTACCCCATCGGCCTGCCGGATGTCTTCTTTTCGTCCATGCCGCGCTGCTCCTAATGCCAGGTACAGCCGTTCAACCGCCTCATTGCCGTATTGACGGCGTACCAGCGCCAGCGTACGCTGCGCAACCCAACTCCCATCCTGCTGGTAATCCGGTACAACTCCCTCTTTACGGTTCACCACTTCCAGGCTGAAGAAGCGCCAGGTGATATCAATCGGGCGAACAGCACGCGCTTCGCGAATCCAGAGCGCCGTGCGCCAGGCCAGTGGACAGGCGGGATCAAAATGAAAGTGAATGCGGGTAGGTGTGATTTCTTGTTTCATGTTCAGGTGATGATCTCCTTTTGGTTGTTAAAGATGAAATTACGCGATTCTCCTGTATAGATTATACTTCATTTTGTGAAGTGATGTTTCGACTGCCAGGGGCCAGGGCGACCCTCGCGGTCGCCCAAGAGGCATCAACCTAAGAAAAGCCCATCAGCATCCGTAGGGGCGAGAGCGGTGGTTGAGGGGAAGGGAGGGCCTTTATGGTCGCCCGCGGGGTGGGGAGGTGGTCGTGTTTTCCCAAGATGGAAGCCAGATGAACAGGGACGCGGGCGACCATAAAGGCCCTCCCTTCCCCTCATCATCCTCCCTCGCCCCTACGGATCGCCCGGCCTCCTGCCTGACTTCCCGGCTTAGGTTGATGCCTATTGGGCGACCCTCGCGGTCGCCCTTCGCCATCGGCCAGCGCTAGCTTGCTCACGTCAGTGGTTTTGTGGACCGTGTTCGCGCTTCCCTCGGAATCGGGGCACGCCCTGGAGGCTGGGAGGGTCGAGGTCCTGCCTTCACCGGCGAGATGGGCCGGGTGACCGCCTCATCCAGGGACAGGGATATCTCCTCGCCGTAATGGTGCACCTTCAGCGGTGAGCCATCGAGAAGGCGATACCTCGCTTCCGTCGCTTTCACCTCGACGCGCAGACGGCAGCCGCGGAACAGGAGGTGGAAGGAGAGTCGTTCCAGGGCGTCTGGCAGGCGTGGCGCGAAGGAGAGCGAGCCGTTTTGCAAGCGCATGCCGCCGAACCCCGCGATCAGTGCCGTCCAGGCCCCCGCGAGTGAGGCCATGTGAAGCCCGTCCCCCACGTTGTGATGCAGGTCGTGGAGGTCTATGAGCGCCGCTTCACCGAGGTAATCATAGGCGAGGTCGAGCTGGCCCACCTCTGCGGCCAGGACTGCCTGCGTGGAGGCCGACAGCGAGGAGTCGCGCACGGTCAGCGGTTCGTAGTACGCGAAGTTGCGCGCCTTCTGCTCAGCAGTGAACATGTCGCTGCGCAGATGCATGGCGAGGACGAGGTCGGCCTGCTTGACGACCTGCTTGCGATAGAGGTCAAAGTATGTGAAGTGCAGGAACAGAGGGTACTGGTCCGGCGAGGTGTGTGCGAAGTCCCACACCTCGTGTTCGGTAAAGGCCTCGTCCTGCGGGGTCACTTCGAGGCGCTCGTCGTAGGGGATGAGCATCTTCTCGGCTGCCTCGCGCCAGCTGGCGGCCTCTTCGGTGTCCACGCCGAGTGCGCGGGCCTTCTCGGGAAAGCGCTCCACCCCCTCTGCCGCCCAGCGCAGGTTATGCTGTGCCATGAGGTTGGTGTAGACGTTGTTGTCAGCCAGGGCGCTGTACTCGTCGGGTCCGGTGACACCGTCGATGCGGAACTGGTCGGTGGCAGTGTTGAGAAACCCGAGTGAAAGCCACAGCCGCGCTGTCTCGACGAGCAACTCGAGGCCCACCTCCTCCTCGAACGCGGTGTCGCCGGTCGCCTCTATGTAGTAGGCCACGGCGTGGGCGATGTCCGCGTTGATATGGAAGGCGGCGGTGCCCGCAGGCCAGTATCCTGAAGACTCTGCCCCCCGGATGGTCCGCCATGGGAAAGCGGCCCCACGAAACCCGAGCTTGCGCGCATTCTCCTTCGCCTTGTCGAGAATCAAGTGGCGCCAGCGCAGTTCGTCAGCGGCGGCGTGAGGCACGGTCAGCGTAAGCACCGGCAGGACGAAGATCTCCGTGTCCCAGAAAGCGTGCCCGTCGTAGCCTGGGCCTGTCAGCCCTTTGGCCGGGATAGGGCGCCCCTCCGCACGCGCTCCCGCCTGCAGCACGTGGAAGAGCGCGAAGCGTGCCGCCTGCTGGATCTCTGGATCACCCTCCAACTCGACATCCGCACGCGCCCAGAAGTCGTCCAGGTAGGCACGCTGCTCAGCCAGCAGGCCCTCCCAGCCGGTCAAGCGCGCGGCGGATAGTGCGGCCATGACCTGATCGTGGATGGCAGGTCGCGAACGCAGGCTCGACCAGCCGTAGGCGATGAGTTTGACGATGCGCAGTCGCTCGCCCGGCTTCAGCCGTCCAGTGATGGACACGCGGACGACGTCGGAAACGCTTTCCGACTCGATGACCATTCCGGGTGGTCCCTCGATGTGGTGGTCCATCGCTGCTCCGATGCGCATACCGCTGACCCGGGTGTGATGGACCAGAAGCCCCACGGTGCCCTGAGCCAGGTGTTCTTCGGACTCGAGTGCGGACTCAAGAGCGGCACCCACCCGTGGGTCCTTACTCTGGGCCGGGAGGGCCTCGTTGGCGACCAGTTCCGACTGCACGACGACACGCACCGGGGCGTCAAGCGGCTCGACCTCGTAACTGATAGCCACGATGGCCCGCTGGGTAAGGGACACCAGGCGCACAGATGAGACCTTGACCGTACGCTCCGCAGGGGAGGTCCAGCGCACGCTGCGGCGCAGCACCCCGTTGCGCAAGTCGAGCTCCCGCTCGTGGTCCCCGATCTTGCCGTAGCGCATGTCAAAGGGTTCGTCGTCCACGAGCAGGCGAATGATTTTGCCGTTGGTGACATTGATGATGGTCTGCCCGGACTCGGGGTAGGCGTATCCTCCCTCGGCATAGGGCAGAGGGCGCAGCTCGCAGAAGGAGTTCAGGTAGGTACCGGGAAGGCCGTGTGGCTCCCCCTCATCGAAGTTGCCCCGCAGTCCGATGTGTCCATTGGAGAGGGCGAAAATGGACTCGGTCTGCGCCAGGGTGTCGAGGTGGCATCCTATCTCGCGGACGCTCCACTCCTCGACCGGGAAGGCAGGATGTTCGATCATCGCTGACCCTCCAGTTCGGTAATGTCGGAGACGACGCAATCGGTGGCTTGACTCTCGAGTTCCTTGGCCAGGCCGAGGCGCTCAATGCCAATGCAAGCAGGCGCCGTGTTATTGGGCAAATGACAGGTGCGCGGTTCGGGCATAACTTTCTCCTTGAGGAGTGTGTGAGACGAACTTCTTACTCTCTGACTATATCATATATACGTATCGAGAACTATCAAGTAGTAAGAAAAGGTATCTGAAGCGACTCAGCCACCTTTTGAACTCTTTGGGATGTATGTGCTGACTATTGGGAAACTTATCCCATTGATACTATTAACTTGATAAATTGCATAGCAACCGAATATAGTTGCTTTGGGGGACACAATAAGCGGTTTGAGGGAATACCGTATGTTAGATGCAACCAGCTACATTGGCAAGAAAATTGGGAAGTATCGCATCGTCGCTGTGCTTTCTTCGCATGGTCTGAATAGTGTGCTCCAGGCGGAATATGCAAAGGGTATTGCTGCTATCAAAATCATGTCGAAGCCGCTCACGTCTCTCAAAGAGCGTGAGCGTTTTTTCCAGGAAGTCCGGCTGCTGAACCTGCTCAAATACCCTCATATCTTGCCGATTCTGGATGTTGGTATCTATGACGACTTGCCTTATGTTGTCACCGAATACATGTTTAATGGCTCATTGCGCGATTACTTCGATGAACAATCATCCCTGCTGGTGCCTTTGCAGGAGACCATGTACATCCTTTTGCAGATTGGACAGGCACTCAATTATGCTCATCAGCGAAATATTATTCACGGCAATCTCAAACCAGAAAACATCCTCTTTAATGAACAGGGAAAAGCGCTGCTGACCGACTTTCGTATCGAGGCCATGCTTGGGAAAACAGGGTATGAACAGGGGTATAAGAGCAACACTTACCCTTATATGGCTCCTGAGCAGTTTAAGGGCGTGCCGAGCAAGGCTACCGACCAATATGCGCTGGGCGTCATCGCTTACGAAGCATTTACAGGACAGGTACCCTTTGCCGCCGCTGATTACAAGACAATGGCGCGAAAGCATGCCCACGAATTCCCGATTGTGCCGACACAACATAACCTCTTGCTGCCCGGACGCAGTGAAGAAGTGATTCTCAGGGCGATGGCGAAACAGAGCGCTGACCGTTACAATAGCGTCAAAGATTTGCTGCAAGCATTAAGCGCATCGATTACCTTTCGCGCGAATATGTTGACGAATACGTCCAGTACGCAGAGTACACAGCCGGGCCTTCCAGCGCAGATCTCTATTCCCCTATCGCCTGTCTCCAATGAGTTGCCGGAAATCGAGATACCACCCACTGGAAACAACCATCTACGACCGGTGGCGAGCCGGTCTTCGAGGTCGCATTCGGAGCCGCTACCATCTACTTTGACTACCACATCAGCATATGCAATACCAGCGGTAGAGGTCGAGCGCGGCATATCGCCTCAAACGCATATTCACCAGGAGTTGCATGAACGAGCAGCCACACCTGGAGAGAAGACAATTCAGGATAGCCAGCAGCATCCCGTAGTAGGCATGGTTCCTACTCCGGCCAGCCGCCTGGCAATGACACGCGGTACACGGCGCGTTCCTCTCTATAAGAATGTCTGGCTGATTGCTCTGGCTGCATGTGTGGTCATTACGTCGATGCTGTTCAGTTTCTATCTGCTGGCATCGTTTCGCATGCATACGCCAAATGCTCTCAACCAGGTACCTCATCTCCAGTCGACCGTTGTTTCATCTCAAGTATCAGGTACAACGCCGGTACCGACCATGGTGCCGACTATTCCGCCCTTTCCAACGTCCAGCCCTACAACTGTACCTCCTCCCGCGCTCGTGCCAAGCCCTACGCCTGATCTTACTCCAACACCTCAACCTACGCCTTCACCATCACCCGTTATGGTGCTGACGGTCACACCGACCGCGCTCGGTCCTCAGCAAGGTTGTACTGCAACAGAAACTGGCTTCCGATGCACAGTCACGCTGTCATTATCACAAAATTACTCAGATGTCCTGAATTGGAACGCATCGAGTAACGGGATAGTTGCCCGCTTTACTCCCCAGCATGGCACTTTGTTCCCAGGTGGGTCTGTGCAGATCACGATTCATGTCTCTAGCGGGTGCCCCGGTACAGGGTCTTTCCTCTGCTCAACTGCAATCGGCAATTTGAGTGTTACGTGGAGTTGTTAGAAAACAGGGCGACCCTCGCGGTCAATACATCTCACTTACGCCTGATAAGCTCATCATTATTGTCTCGGGAAGCGGGCGATTTGACCTCAAAAAAATCGAACACTTGTTGTGTTTAAAGAGCGTAAGTGAGATGTATTGACCCTCGCGGTCGCCCTGGCAGTCCAATCGTCGCCCTGGCAATCTTTCACAGGCCCTGCCTGCCGTGCTCAAAAACGTTGACAAATTATCATCATAAACGTATACTTACTTCAGAAATAATCATGCCTCATTGTCCATTTTCTACCATTGGATCGCTATGGAAACAGACATACGACACGTAGATGTACTGGTGATTGGTGGTGGGGTGGTGAGATGCGCAATCTTGCGCGAGCTATCGCGCTTTTATGTTCGCCTGGCTTTGTTGGAGCGCAATCCCGATATTTGCGACGGTACCAGCAAGTCGAACAGCGCCATCGTGCATACTGGTTTCGATGCCCCTCCTGGCACCCTCGAAGCCCGGCTGCTGGCGCAAGCTCGTGACCTGTGGCCCCAGGTCATTGAAAGCCTGCATATTCCCTATTTGCAAACGGGCGCGCTCATGATTGCAACCAGCGCAGAAGAGCTTTCCACGCTCGAAAGCGAGATCATCCCCAAAGCAGAGCAAAACGGCGTGACCCTACAGCCTTTGACACGCGAAGCAATTCTGGATGCCGCCCCCTACGTTAGCCCTGCCATCCTGGGCGGTGTCCTGGTCGAAGGGGAGGGCGTCTTTGGTGGTGTCCTGCTCGGTCCGACTGCAGAAGATGTCTTGTTCAAGACCGATTTCTCAACAACTGCCGAAGGACTGAGACAGATTCGCGAGGGCATCACTAAACTGGTGCCAGTGATGGCGGAGGCGGCGAGTGTAGAAAGCGTGCGCCAATTCGCTGGTTTGCGTGCAGTGGAATGTACCTGGAATATATGCGGTTGGCACGGTCGTGTCCCCCTCACTTGACCATGCCGACTCGTTCGCTATGGGAAAGGAGGTGGCCTCACTTCTCCTGGGAGAGACACTATGAAGTTGCAAGGTTCTGTCACCGTTGATGCGCCGCAGGAGAAGGTCTGGAAAGTCTTCTTAGATCCAACCCAGCTTTGCAAGGTCTTGCCGGGCTGCGAGGGGGCGCGGCAACTGGACGCTACCCACTACGAGGCGGTCATGTCGATCAAGGTGCAGTTCATGACCATCCGCTCAAGAGCAAAGGGAACGCTGTTGCAGGCCGATGCGCCCCATCACATGGTAGGTGAACTGGTGGGCGAGCCGGTGTCCATGGCCGGAGCATTTCGCGCCAGGGTCACTATCGATCTCGTGCCAAAGGGGAACGCGACCACCGTCCAGTATGCAATGGACCTTACCATGCTTGGCCGGCTGGCAAGGTTGGGTGAGGCCATGGTGCGTAAAAGCTCGCAGCAACTCAGTCGTGAATTTGCCGACAACATTTCAGCTCTCTTCAGCAACACCAATCAGTCGTAATTGTTCTCTGACCTTATATCGAAGGCAATATTGTATCTTGAAAGCCATCCTGCCGACGCGGGCGCGATAAATCGGGCCCCTACGGAGGATGCAAGGTAGTACCGAAAGAAGCAGGTCAATGTCGCTCGCTGAACAACCACAAAACTATGCCGAAGAAGCCGTGCAGAAAGAGCGGAATGTGCCGGTAAACAAACTGGTATCGTGCGTCCAGTAGGGCGGCTCTGCTGGTGGCTCGGCGTCTTTTCGTTTGCTCATCGGTTGCATTATAGCAAAGTATCATCCATCATCTAAACACCTGGCTGCGGCTGCTCCATGACCTCAGCGGCCTCTTCTGGTAAGTTTTTGAGCGAGGGAAATAGCGCGGGCGCGTCAACTAGGACGCCTTTGCGATTGTTTTCTTACACTTCTTGCTCAATTGCTAGTACATTGTGGCTGAGAAACATCCATGATAGAATAGGAGGAAAAAGCAAAGGAGAAGGAAGCAACCATGCCCAAGCGAGCCACAGCAGTCATCCTGAGCGAGAAAGAGCAGGAAGGATTGCTTCAGATCACCAAGCGCCATCGGAGTGAACAGCAAGTGGTGCTGCGAGCACGTATTGTCTTAGCGGCGGCCCACGGGTCTTCCAATGTACAGATTGCCCGCGAACTGAACATCAATGTGGATACCGTGCGTCTGTGGCGGGATCGCTGGGTGGGGCTGCAAGGGATCGACCTGGAGACCTTGAGCCTGCTCGAACGGCTGCAAGATGCTCCGCGTCCGGGGATCAAGCCGAAGTTTAGCAGTGAGCAACGCTGTCAGATGGCGGCACTGGCCTGTGAGGCTCCCGCCCAAGCAGCACGGCCCATCAGCCAATGGACTGGGCGGAGATCGCTGATGAATTGAAAGCGCGAGGCATCGTGGAGCAGATTTCGCCTCGGCATGCTGCCCGCCTGCTCAAAAAGGGGGCCTCCAACCACCTCGGTTCCGCTACTGGTTAACCGAGGTGCCCGATGAGCGCCGAGACGAAAAGATTGTGCAGGGATGTGAAGTGTATGCTCAGGCAGCGCCTCGGGCTAAGCAAGGTGAACGCAGCATCAGCATGGATGAACTGACCGGC
>WNGK01000642.1_pt1 | contig 35860 bp, 39 predicted proteins | sample 5400601 | NCBI WGS metagenome assembly WNGK01 (sample SAMN13153376, study PRJNA577476) | soil metagenome | isolation source: 60 cm soil or saprolite under Garry oak tree replicate 1 | place: USA:California | collected 2016-06-15 | reverse complement strand
TGGTGTACCGCCTTGCGGATGCGCAGGCGGGTACGCGTTCACCAGGCGGAATTTGTGGTCCCGGATATGTGCCGCAGAGGTGGTCGGCCACCGGGGGAGCCAAACGGGGAGCCAACGTCGCTTATCCGGCCAGCCGGTTGCCGCTTGTCAAGTGATGCGCAGTGCAAACTGCAGTGCGTGACGGGAGAACGTCGGTTCCCCTGCGCCGCATCGCCGAACGTCTGCCTGCGTCGGCTCCATCGCTGGTTCGGTTACCTAGGGCCAATCGCCCCGGGGTAATCCCTAATCAGCCCGAGACCATCTGTTCGCCGGAGCCTGATTGGTGGGGATCTGGCAGGCGCATCATGCGGAACGAGATGATCAGCCCGGCGAAGCCGGCAAGTATGGGAACCAGAAGCGCCACCTGAAGGGCGATGTGCCGTGCCTGGGTGTTAATCCTGATGATCTCGTCCTGCGTCTTCGGCGGCTGCCCGGCGAGCTGCTTTTCGAGCTGGGTGTTGCTCACCACTTCGGCGTCGTGCTCCAAGGTCTGGGCGACCTGCTGCTGCTCGGCCGGGGACAGCACGGTACTGGACTGGGCCATGCTGGTGAAGCCGATAGACAGCGCCGCCAGCAAGATGGCGCCGGCGAAGGCCAGCCCGAACGACAGGCCGAACGACCCTCCCGCCGAGTTCACCCCGGCAGCCTCGCTGACGCGTTCCTCGGAGATCGGGGCCAGCGTGTAGTTGTTGAGCTGAGAAACCAGCAGGCCCAGCCCCGATCCGGCGATCAGCAACGGCACCACCAGATACCAGCCTGAGGTCGCCCGGGGCACGATCGGCTCCACGACGACTATCCCTATCGTGAACAGCGCGAACCCCGCCCGGATCAGGCTCGCCGGGCGCCGCTTCCCCGCTCTTTTCCCGGCGACCAGGGCCACCGCGAACATGCTCAGGGACAGCGGGGCAATCGACAGGCCTGCCCCCATCGCGCTGTACTCGAGCACGATCTGCAGGTAGATCGGCAGCGCGATCATCGTGCCGCCCAGCGCGATCTGCTGCAGCGTCTGCCCGGAGACCCCGAACCTGAACAGCTTGGCCTTGAACAGGTCCGGGTCCAGCAGCATCGCCTTACCCGCACGCTTGCGCCGCACCAGCCACCACGCCAGCGTCCCGAGCGAGACCGCGCCGAGCGCCAGCAGCAGGCCGACCGCCTCGCCGCCTTCTTGCCAGACCAGGATGCCCAGCACGATGCCGCCCATGCCCAGCACGGACAGGACCGCACCCACCACGTCCACCCGCCGGGATCCGGTGTATTCCACGTCGCGGATGAGCCTGATGCCCGACAGCACGACCGCGATGATGACGTCCTCCAGCAGGAACGCGATCCGCCACGACAGGTAGGTGGTGATGAACCCCCCGATCAGCGGACCGACGGCGGCAGCGACCGCGGCGGCGGCCCCGACCAGTGCGTAAGCCTGCCGCTGGGCCGCGCCCTGGAAGTTGCCGTGGATCAGGGACTGCATCGCCGGCAGCAGCAGCGACGCGCCGATCCCGCCCACGATCGCCCAGAAGATGATGATCGTGGTCAGGCCCTGCGCCACAGCCATGGCAAAGGCGCCGATCCCGTAGCCGAGCAGACCCAGCACGTACGCGCGCTTGCGCCCGATCAGATCACCCACCTTGCTGCCGATCAGGATGAACGCCGCCGACACCAGCGCCTCGAGCGCGATCGCGGACTGGACCCCGCTGACGGTCGTGTGCAGGTCATGAACGACCGCTGCGATGGAGACGTTCATCACCGAGGTGTCCACAACCAGGACGAACATCGCCATCGCCAGCAGGACGGCCAGCCTGCGGCCTTCCTTGGCCAGCCCGGGAGCGCTGGTGCCAGACTCGGCAGTCATTCCAGGTTCACCACCCCGGCAGTCTTGCGCTTTCGGCGTGCCCTTCGCGCCGTCGCGCCCCCGGACGCAGCCTTCTGACCCTCACCGGCCCTCACCCACATCCGCCAGGACTCGTGAATCGGGAACCCGCTTACGGTTCAACTTCAGGTGCTTCACGTCTGCTGTTACACCCGCCGCGACGAGCAGGGGCCCACAAAACCGCCGAGGCCTGAGCAAGACGCCGCAGTAGTCCAGCCCCGCACGATCAGCGCGATCGCATCCGGCCGGATGACCTGGTCCCGGCCCAGCCACCGCACCTTCTCGGCGGCCGTCGCGGTCGTCTCAACCTGGCAACCGATAGCGGTCAGATCAGCTATGGCCGTTACCTTCCGTGGCATCGTGGTGCCTTCCTTGTCGTGGCGCGGCATCCGGAGCGTGCCTGGATTACCCAGGTACCGTTGACAGCGCGCACCACGTGTCAATCCTGGTGCAGATCCACCACCGATCCCTCACCCTCTCCGGGTGAGTGCAGCTGGTTTCGGGGGCCAAACTCCCCCGGCGCTCCAGGCCCGGCTACTGCCCGCGATAAGCGCGCTGCAGGAGATCATGCGCCACAAGCGGGCATTCTGCACGAGGTACACCATTCATCATGGGCAGCCGCGGCTAAGGACAGCCAGCGGAGCATGGCGACGGGCACATCAGCACGTCCAGATGCAACGTCTCGCAATTGACAGGACCTGGCGCCCGAAGCGCGCCAGAGTGCCAGATCTGCGCGGCTCAACTGGCCGTCATCAGCGGGGCAGTGACCGTCCAGATCGGCGGCAGTGTGCGCGGGCATACGGGACTCAGATTGCTACCCACGGAACGCCTCAGCTACCAGGCACTGGCACAGAACAGGATCGCGGGGTAGGCCGCCAAGAATGCCCACACGAATATGTTCAACCCCATGATGTAGGCATTAACGACGTGGAAGGCCGCACCGCCGGCGATAAATATCAGAACGATCGGCACCGGTGCGGCGAGGACCGCGGGGAAGACGCATTCCCATGTAATCACTAGCCTGGCTAGAATAGTCGCGAGCTGCCGGTGGTCCTGCAGCAGCGCAGACAAACCTGCGTGCCCGTAGATTCTGGTCTGGAAGATGCCAACTAGATAGCTTCCGGCGCGCCACCCCTGCGCGGATGCCTTAGCGACGCCGGCGACGAAGTAGGACAGGCAGCATTGCAGCGCCACGAACCACAGGTAGGCGGTACGGACCGCAGGTGTATCGGCGAGGCTGACCAGAGCCAGGCCCGCGAAGATGAGCCACAGCATCTGGTCCGATCCGTCGAGGCCGTAGTGGCTGCGGAGCAGAAAAACCAGGGTGACGACGGCTAGGGGGATGACCAGGGCTGGAGCCGTGGATACCTGAGGCGGTGCCAGCAGTACCGCTGCCGCCATTACGGCCCGCGCGGCCAGGAGCCCGAGCACGTTCGGGTACCTCAGGACGACGTGGAGGCTGCGTCCGATCACCCCTCCCGCCAGCCAGCGGTTACGCAGGCTCCCCACGCTCCACGACATGAGGCCGCCGTTGCCTAGTTCCCGCTGGCGGGCAAGGTATTCCAAGCTGGAGACGAGAACACCAAGCGCGGCGATCTTGGCCACGAGGACTACGGCGAACTCGTCGCCGACGTTCAGCGTCATAGCTGGTGGAACCGCGACACGTAGACGACCTCTGGCTCGTCGCCGCGGACATTCCCGCGGGAGCACATGAGCAGGAACTTGGTGAAGGCGGGTGACGTGGATCTCGGTATCGACGAGATGTGGTTGAGCAGGCTGAGGTACGGCATCGACAGTTCGAGGACTGGATCGCCCGCCGTCACATGGAGCCCTAGCTCCTGAATTACGTCGAAGAGCGCCTTATTCGTCCGCTTCGCGGGATTCCACACGAAGCCCCACCATGGTCGCCTGACCGCGGGACCGATTTCGGTCCACAGGGTTACGGTGCCGTCCTGGTACCTGTCCTGGTAAAGCACATGCATGTCACGCTCCCCTGGTGTCGGAGCGAAGAACTTCCAGGTCGGAATCAGCATGAGGTGATCCCGACGCCGGATCGCAGTGGTCACCTCCGGGATATAGACGATGATCGAAAGGGTCAGCCACAGCGCGAACAGGCCGACGATGAATGCCTGCATAAGTGTCACCACCCCGGTCTCGCGCCGGTCGCAATGCTGGGATACGACGGAAGGCAGGGAGGCGGCTAGGTCGCGCGGGCGAATCGCTCTCTCAGCACCCGGCGTCGAATCTCAAGCAGCTTTTGCGCCGACGCCGATGGATCGAGATCTGCGATGTCTTTATCTGAGAGGTGCTCGCTCGCATCCTCTGCCATGGCCGCGGCGGCGATCAAGAGCACCGCCACCGTAGCTGCCGTTCCGGCTGCGAAGCCGATGGCAACTGCGGCCGCGACCACCCAGTAAGTCGTGCTCACGCAGTCAAAGCCCGCGTCGACAGTGACCTCGCGGGTATCGGCCGGCAGCTTCATCAGCGCGGCTCGCTCCGCGGCCGTCAATGGCGGGGCCAATTGCACGACGACGCCATCGAGCTCGATGTCGCTGCCCTCGCGGTAGTGCTCGACAATCAAGCACCCGTTGCTCGCGAGCCGGCCTCCGTTGTACGCGAACATTGCCGCCACCATGTCCACGCCCGGGGGCAGGAAGATGCCGCGGTTGAGGACGTCGCCCCCGTAACTGAAGTCCGCGAAGACATCGGCGCTTGCCATGGCGGCAGCGAGAGCCTCATCCGGTATCGGCGGTGGATTCAGGGGGCCGCCGGCCGTGTAGCGCTCCACGAGACGCTCTGCAGCGTAGGTGTCTCCGGCGGCGGCGGCACGCACCTCATCCAGGACACCTGAACCCTTCCTCGCGATGAACACCGATAGTGATCCAGGTGAACCGATCTTGGCTGCCGATCCGTCGATAACCTCGAGCTGCGTGTGCCGCACAGGCCGGACTTCGGCCTCCGCCTCGACAACCGAGAACGGGCCGATGACGTCTGCCTCGGACATGCCTCTACTCCCCCCTGCGACCGGCAGGGCCTACGGCCGCCGGATTACATATACCTATCGCCGGTACATGGCATCCATCGTCCTCAGGCATCCGATCTTGTCAAGGGATCGACGCCGCCATCCGCCCGCCGGTGCTGCACTCCGGTTCGTCAGGCCAGCGCCTGGCGTTCGGGCGGGTGCCGGTCAGGAAGCTCCTCATCTCGCGCACGTCAGCGTCGCTCAGATCGGGCCACGCTCAATGATCGATTATCCGGCAGTGTCAGCGGATGTCGTCCGGATTAGTACCGGCCGCCTCCCGCGATCAAGTCGACACCGGAGGCGGCCGGCATGATGTCCGCTGGCGGCAGGCGGACAGCATTTCGGCATCGCGTCCGCGCAGCTGGCACAGGAGCGCCCCATGACAGGAGCACCCATTGCGGGCAGTCCCGATCCGGAGACCATGCGGCGCATTGCTCGACCGGGCCTGCCTGAGCATCAGGTGGCGTCATGGCCGGGCACCGGCTGACCCGCGGAGCGGACCTTCGGAGTGGCAGGGCGGCTGCTGGTTGCCGGTCGAGCCGCGGTAGGTACGAGCGAACACGCCGCCCGTGGATGAAACGGTCAGAATCGAGTAGGCGCCTCGTACATACTCAATGGACGTGAACGTCAACGGTGACGGTCATCGATCGCGGGGGAGAGGCTAGAACGCAGCCGTGATGGGAGCCGCCAGGGATACCAGGCTGATCGTCGCCGGTAAGACGGTCGCCGGGGTTCTGGCAGTTCTCATGTTCGTCTGTGCGTGTGCGGGCCCCCCGCGTCAACATGCGGCGACACCCGTGAAACGGGCAGTCACTGGCCAGCCTGTGGCCAGTTCCCCCGGCAGGACGGCTGTCATTGGTTCCCCCGGCGGTTACAGAGTTGGTCAGCGGCAGGTGACCTTCGTCGAGCCAGGGCACCTTGGCCCGGCGGATCAGTATCTTGGCTCGCGCATGCTGGTGACCGGGATCTGGTATCCGCTAACTCAGCGGTCAGCCGGATCACCACCAGCGGCCACGGGCCCGTTCCCGCTGATTATGTTTGCTCCTGGGTTCATGCAGTGCGGCAGCCCGTATTCGGGCTTGCTCCGGGCTTGGGCCAGTGCCGGCTACGTCGTCGCGGTCGTGGATTTCCCTCGTACAGATTGTCGTGTCGGTGCCGCTGCATATGAGCCAGACCTGGTGAACCAGCCAGCGGATATGTCCTATGTGCTCAGCAGGCTCCTTGCGCTAAGCGCACAACCCCATAATGTGTTCTCTGGCCTGCTGAATCGCTATCAGATCGGCGCAGCCGGCCAATCTGACGGCGGCGACACGGTTGCCGCCCTGGCAGTCAACAGCTGCTGCACGGATCACCGGCTGAAAGGCGTGGCCGTGCTGTCGGGAGCGGAGTGGCCCCCGATGCCCGGGCAGTACTTCCCGCACGGGGCACCGCCGATGATGTTCGTGCAGGGCACCGCGGATACGATCAATCCGCCGTGGACCAGCTTGCAGTTGTATCGCGCGGACAGGGCTGCCGCCAGGTACTACCTGGACCTGTTCGGGGCGGACCACATGATCCCTTACATAGGAACCAGCCCGGTGGAACAGCTTGTGGCCCGGGTAACCCTGGGTTTTTTCGACCGGTACGTGCTCGGCCAGGCCCGCGCGCTGGGGGCGATGACGCGGGACGGCAACGTCAGCGGGACCGCCGCCCTGGTGAGCGGCGGGCGGCTGCCGCCCAGATAGCTGCGCGCCCTCTGATCGCGGTAGTCGTTCAGCCCACCTTCCACAAGTAGGTGGTGCCATTGGTATCACCAGTGGCCAGCATCTGGCCGTCCGGGCTGAACGCCACCGCACCGACGCCCTGGGCCCCGCTTGCCGGATCGGTCAAGGTAGCGCTCCTGCTCCCGGTAGCGACATCCCACAGATAGGTGCTGCCGTCGTTGTCGCCAACGGCCAGGATGCCGCCCTTGCTGAATGCCACCCCCCAGACGGGGCCCGGTTCGGAGATGACAGTGTGGGCTCCGCTGGAAAGGTTCCACAGATATGCGGTGCCGTTGGAATTTCCGGTCGCAAGGGTCTTGCCGTCAGAGCTGAAGGCGACTGCCGTGACGTTATTTCCTCCCGCGACGGTGAAGGTAGCGGCGGGGCCTCGCGCCGAGCCTGCGATGTTCCACAAGTATGTGCTGCCGTCGTAATCGCCCGTGGCCAGCGTCCTGCCGTCGGGGCTGAATGACAGCGCCCAGATTCCCGCGCCTGCAGGGTCGGCCAGCGTGCGGCCCAACGTGATCGAGTGACCGCTGCCGGTGATATCCCAGAAAAAGGTGCTGCCGTTCGCGTCGCCGGTGGCCAGCGTCTTGCCGTCCGGGCTGAAAGCTACCGAATTGACGGCCTTGCCCCCTGGATCGGGAACGGTACCGGCCAGTTGCCCGGTGGCGGCCTTCCATACGCTAGTGCGGCCGTTTCCGTACCCGGTCGCCACCATCGTGCCGTCGGGACTGAACGCCACCGCGAAGACCTTCGCACCGCCGCCGCCGCGAAGCACCGCGAGTTGCCGTCCGGTGCCGGCATCCCACAGATAGGCATTGCCATTCGTATCACCGGCGGCCAGCGTCCGGCCATCAGAGCTGATGGCCACTGAATTGACGTGCTTGATGCCAGCGCCCGGCTCAGAGAGGGTACGCACGATCGCGGGGACAGCCGCGGCGCCGGGATGTGCAGGACTGCCCGCGCCTGGACTGTAAGAACCGCTGGATCTTGGCCTTTCAGATCGACCTGTCGCCGGGCTAGACGGACGGGCCGTCGCCCCGAGGCCTGAGGTACGGCTGGAGCCGTGGTCGTTGGCACTCGCGAAGGCGAATGCGGCCATGACACCTCCCGCGGTCACGATGGCGACCGCCCCGAGGGCAAGCAGGCCAGAACGGCGGCGTTCCCGCCCGCCCGCCGGCTGCACCGGGCTAGCCGCGCCTCCGTCGTATTGACCGGGGCTGGCGGACGGAGCCGCCCCGGGGGGCGTGCCTGCTTGCCCGGCTGCAGGATCCGGCGCGCCTGCAGTTACCTGCTGCAGCATGGCATCGGCAGTGGGGCCGAAAAGTCGCTTATCCGGATCACCGGTCCGCGCCACCTCCGTCGGCGGGTGATCGAGTCCCTGGCGGCTGTCGTGACCACCGTCGTATTGCTGGAGCCCGAAGACCGCACGCAGCGCATCAGCGAACTCCCCGCAACTGGCATAACGGTCACCTGGAGCCTTCGCCAGGGCGCGCAGCAGGACCTCATCCACGGCCGGCGGAAGGCCGGGGCGCTTTGAGGTCAGCGGTGGCGGGGGCGCTGATAGCTGCGCGAACAGCACAGCCATGCCCTTGTCCCGGGGGAATGGCGGCTCGCCGGAGAGCAATTCGAACGCCGCGCAGGCCAGCGCGTACTCGTCCGTGCGACCGTCGACTTGCCCGCCTTGGATCTGCTCGGGCGCGCAGTAATCCAGCGTCCCCAGGAAGTGACCGGTTTCCGTCAGGTGAGCGGATGACAGCGCACCTTTGGTCAGCCCGAAATCGGACAGGTAAACATGATCGGGCCGACCGGGCCGCGAGTCCAGAAGCATGTTGGCCGGCTTAACATCGCGGTGCACCAGTCCGGCGGCGTGCGCGGCGTCCAGGGCTGAGGCGACCGCGGAGACGATCGCGGCCGCGCGCACACCGGGCAGCGGGCCCATCCGGCGCACGAGCGTTCCGACGTCGCCGCCAGGCACATATCGCATGGCAATGAATAGCGTTCCATCCGCCTCGCCGGCTTCGAACACCGGGATGATGTGCGGATCATCCACGGCCGCTGCAGACCGGGACTCACGAATGAAACGTTGCCGGAATGCCTCATCGGCAGCCAGCGTCGGCGACAGGATCTTAAGCGCTACCTGCCGCTGAAGCCGTTCATCCTGGGCCCGGAAGACAACTGCCATCCCTCCCTGGCCGATCTGCTCCTCCAGGCGGTAGCCGGCGATTTGCGAACCGACAGAGAAACCGGCAAAAACACCAGCTCCGGGAATCTCACCACCCATCAGGCCTCCAGGACCCGAAAGCCCTCCCCTCCCACCTGCCGACATCGGGCACGACGGGCGCGGCAAGTCCGGCCCGGCCTGCCGCCTCATGGGCGCCTCTTGGCATGTCCGCGCCTGCGCTGCCCTGATCAAGCCGGGCGGCAAACGGCGGTGTCCGGCCCATGAAGGTAACCGCCAGGCCTCCCGGCGGTCGACCGTTGCCGATCGCCGTATGACCAGTCAGGGCAAAGTCACCGAGATCCCCGGCAAGCGGGATGAATGAATATGGATAAGCAACGCCTGTCACAGACCACCCCCCTTGGCAGCCATCCCACCCCAGCTCAGCACCACGCACAGGCATCATGGTTGCTGACCAACTCCCCAAAGCTAGCACGGAGGGCAGCAATCGCGGACGAAGCCGACCATGTTCATCAGATCGCACACGGATGTGAAGCACAAGTGGCTATAATTCAAGGTGACAAAGGACCGATTAAGAGCAGGAGTTGAAGATCTGCTACCGCCTCGGCGGAGACCTCAGGTGAGCGCCTTGAGCCTCTGGATCATGGCGGACCCGGCTCGCTCCTGAAGGACCGCTCATGCCCGCACTGCAAGAGAGCGCGGCTCGGCTCCTCAGCCTGCGCCAATTCCTATCAGCCGATGGAGAATTCCGCAGCGTGCCCTAGTGCGAACGCCGGTCGCAATGACGACGGGGAAGGTGAGCAGGTCAAATTCGCTCACCTGGCAGCAGTCGCGCAGTTCCCAGACCGGACCATCCAGGTGGTCGGACCACGGGCCGCCGAGTTTGGTCCCGTGCCCAGCAAGCATGCCGCATACCTCGTCGACCCGCTTGAAGTCGCTGTCGCTGAGGCTGTCCAGCCAGTCACGGACCTCCGGTTCGAGCTCGAAGTCGTACAGCCGCCGCGTCGGGATCGTCGAGTCCGATAAGTCGGGCGATGCCCGACAGCGTCGTCCGGTATCGTTCGTCGTCGGCGATGTAATCAGCCAGGCGACGCAGGGTGAGTTCAGGCGAAAGCAGCTCACGGCGGTAATCGAACAGTGTCGCGACGGCGTCGAACACGCGATACTCCCGACCGGGATCGGTGCCGGTGATTCCGCGGCCGGCGCCGTAGCCGCAGACCAGCAGGTTGAGTTCGTCCGGCCCGCTTTCCGGGCCCGCGGTCTGGCACAGTGGTTGTCTTGGCGCTGTGTGGCTACGCCTCAATTCGGCGTGCTCGGTGTCAGCCGGCGGTTGCTTAGTGCCTTATCGAGGTCCGACTTGCTCGGCGGCGGCGGCGCGGTCTGCACCGCCATGGCCACCAGGTCTGTATAGGAATCCTGGCGCAGCCGCTTCAGCATGGCTTGTGCCGAGTTCTTTAGGGTACCGGTCAGGCCGGCCAGCGAGAGTCCGCCGGCCGCCAAGATCCCGGACAAAGTCTTCTCCCAAGCGGTGCCGCTGCCGATGCCGAGCAGCACGAGGAGGGTGACCAGGAAGCCAAGGCCGATGATTGTTGTCACCAGTTGGGGCCAGAAGAGCCTGACTGCCTGGCTGAATGTCCGGTAGCTTGATATGAGGCCACCCGGTTCGATCAGGGTCGTGGGATCCTGGCCGAGCACGATCAGCTCGTACCAGCGCCGGATCTGGTGGTACAGCGCGTCATTGGCCACTTGACCGTCGCCTCGCCAGGTTTGCTGGTCGGCAAGATATCTCCAGATCTCGATGGACCCGGTGATGGCTGGCGCGGTGTACTCGGTCATGTATGCCCCGAGCCGGCCGACCAGCCGGGAAAGCTCATTGCAGCGTTCCTGGCCGAGCAGGAAGTCCCAGCCTTGCGAGCCGGCGACATGATCAGGGTCGAGCGCCCAGTAGGTCTCGGCCAGTCCTCGCCCCAGCTGGTATCCGCATGCCTGCGTCTCGGAAGTGGCGCTGAGCCGGTCCTGAATGTGAGCGTCAAACCTCCACAACAGCTCGGCCAGATCCTCCCACGGTTGGTTGGCGGCATCTATGACGACCTGCAGGCTCCCCCTGATGAGATCGACGCGGGCCTGTGCGGCGTTAGCGTCACCGCCGTTTACGCCCTGCAGGGCGCCGATGGCGCCTTGCAGGGCGCCAAGCCCCCGATGTTCGCCCTCGGCGGCCACCTGCTCGCGGTCTACCTGGGCGGCCGCCGCGCCCAAGTCTGCCTCGGCCGCCAAGACCACCTCAGGTGGCTGCCCGGCCACCCCCGCGACGCAGTTCTCGGCAGTCACCAGGGCCTGCTGGGCGGCGGCCACGGCTTGGTCGCAGGCCGCCACGACTTGTTGTTGCGGGTTGACGGCTGTCTGTAGCGTCTGGAGTGCCTGTTCCGGAGTGGGGGGTTCGGGCTCGCCGGGATAGGACCGGCCGGCCGCGGCCATCCGGAGCTGATCGAGCGCCCGCTGCAGGGCCGTACTCGCCTTCGGCGCGCGGACGGGATCCAGAAGCTTCGCCTTATCGTCGATGGCCGCGGCAAAACTGGTGCCGTCGCCGTCGGCGTCCACGTGGCGGTCCGCAGCCAGCTGGGCGACCACCTTCTGCGCCTCAATCCGAAGCTCGGTTGTGGTGCGTTCGATGCGCAGCGGGAACGCGTGATAATCGTGATCGGGCATGCTGGTCCAGACCCCCAGTTGGCCGCCGGGCCTGTTCCGGCCGCGCACTTCGGCGAGGAACCAGCCAAGACGAAGGGCGCTCAGCACTTCTTTGGCATCATCCGGTGCGGTCACAATGTCCTCCTGCGGCGTTTGGCGACAGGTGGATTCAAGCACCGCGTCATATCGAAGGCGGCTATGAGCGCGGTCGCACCAGAGGGTCTGAACCGCCCAGCAGTGTCAGACTGCCAGGTTAGTTCTGGCCAACGACTTCTGCCAGGTAACGTGATGTAACTGGTCAGGTGCTGGGATCGGCTGAGTGGGATCAGGCGGCGAGGGGTATCCAGGGCCGGTTTTCCGGCGGCCGCATCCTCCCTGCTAGCCCCGCACAAAACGGCAGCCAGGCCGGCAGGACGGCTATGCGGCCGTTCGTCTCCCGGTGGCGGTAGCTTGGGCGGCATGGGAGCTGAGGAGCATCTGGCGGCGCGGGGAGAACCTGGTGATCCGGCGGCGCTGACCGGCCGGCTGTTCCGTGACATGACCGGCGCGCTTGAACTGCTCACCGTATATCTGGGCGAGCGGCTGGGCCTGTACCGACTACGCGAGGGTCCCGGGAACCGGGCGAGACGTATCAGCCGGCCCGGGCCACCCTCAGGGCTGCCTGATTGTGACGGGCCTGGCCGGACGCCGGGTCCTGCGCTTGGTGGCTGCGGCCCATCAGCGGCGAGGAGATCATGAAATCTGCGGTCGCCCGGCTGGGTCCGGACTGCGCCTGGCCAGATGTCAGGCCGGCCGGGGTGGACCAGGGTGTCGTGTCGCATGCCAGGCTGGCGCTGCCGCACCTGTCGTCGCTGCAACGCGCGGAATCGGCGCCGCGGACGGTTGGCGTATATTCAGTCGGCGCTGCGGCGGTGAGCGCCTAGGCTGCTGGGGTGGGTACGGCACAGTCGCGGCAGCCGGAACTGGCCGACGTCGCGCGCCTCGCGCGGCGGCTTGTGTACCGGGCGGTGGATGCCGCACGGACCGAGGACAAGCCGCTGCGGCGGTTGCTGCTTGACCACCTCGGTGCTGATGCGGATGGCCTTCCGGCTGTATCCGGGTCGTGGCCATCGTATGAGCATGTGAACCTGCAGGCCGGGCTGGACGCATGGCTGGCCGAGCCGGGGCGCCGATTCGAGCTGTTGGGGATTGCGGGCGCCATGCGGGGCATGGACTACGGGATCGGCTGGCTGATCGCTGACCCTGGAGGTCACGGGCTCGGTTCGGGCGGCGTGACGACGACCGCCCTGCCTGCAGGACCCGGCGGTGTGACGCGCAGCTGTGTGCAGCATGGCCTCTACCTTGCCGACGACAACGGTGCCCGGCTCGCGCTCCTGGTGCACGCGCGTGAGCATGGCCCGTTTTCCGAGGTGATCCTCGATGTCGCCGGACCGGATGCCGACCGCATCACGAGCACGTTGGAGGAGGTCCGGCGGCTGGTCAGCGAGCGGAGCGTATTCCGCGGCCAAGTGATCGCCTTCGGCGCCGAGATGTTCGGCTTCGGCCACCAAGTGCCGGTGACGTTCCTTAACCGGCCTGCCGTCGGCCGTTCTGATGTGATCCTGCCGGAAGGCGTGCTTGACGCCATCGAACGGCAGGTGCTCGGCGTCGCCACCTATGCCGAGCGGCTGCGGGCGAGCGGCCAGCACCTCAAGCGTGGAGTGCTGCTGCACGGCGCGCCGGGGACAGGGAAGACGCACACCGTGCGCTATCTGCTGGGTCAGATGGACGGCGTGACGGCTGTCGTTCTTTCCGGCGGCGCGCTAGGCCGGATCAGGGAGGCCTGTTCGGTTGCGCGGGCGTTGCAGCCGTCCGTTGTCGTGGTCGAGGACGTGGACCTCATCGGCGAGGAGCGGATGCCGCGGATGGGGCCGGTCATCGGGCACCATCCGCTGCTGTTCCAGTTGCTGAGCGAGATGGACGGGCTGGACTCCGACATCGACGTGACGTTCCTGCTCACGACGAACCGGCCCGAGATCCTTGAGCCCGCGCTCGCCGCCCGGCCGGGCCGGGTCGATCTGGCGGCGGAACTCCCGCTACCCGACGCCTACGCGCGCCGTCGGCTCGTCCGGCTCTACCAGGGCGACGTGGTTCTCGACCTGGCCGAGCCCGAACAGGTGATCGAGCGCACCGAGGGAGTCACGGCCTCGTTCTTGAAGGAGCTCATCCGCAAAGCGGCGCTGCTCGCGTGTGAGGACGGCACCGGCAGCGCGGCCGCAGCCGACGGCCAGGCCGCCACGGAGACTGGTCAGGCCGCGCCCATCCGGGTCACGGATGATCATATGACGGCCGCCCTCGACCAGTTGCTCGACACCAAGAACCAGCTCACCAGGGTGCTGCTGGGCGGCGCTCAGCCCGGTGATGCCCTGCTAGGTGAAGCCCTGCACGGTGAGGCCCTGCACGGTAAAGCGCCGCGGCCGGGACCGCCGCGTCCGGCCCGGCCGCCCCGCCCAGCCGCACCGTAGACGAGCACGTCCGCATCCGTGGACACGTGCTGCCATCCCCACGCGGGTAGTGTCAGTGCAGGTCGCCCGAACGGCCAGGAGGACGGTGAGGCCGCCGTGAGCTTGAACAAACTTCTCGTTGACGAGCCCCGGCCCGAGATCGCCGGCTCCGCGGTGGTTCTGGGTGACATACACGTCGGAGCCGGCGCGATCCTGGCGCAGGGCCTGGTCGTGCGGGCGCACGGCGCAGCGGTGAGCATCGGCAACTACTCGGCCATCCTGGAGAACGGAGTGGTGATCGGCACGCCCGAGTATCCGGTCCGGGTGGGGCAGCGCACCGTTTTCGGTCACCGCGCCACGATCGTCGGCGCCACCATTGGCGACTTGTGCGAGATCGGCAACGGCGCGATCCTCATGCCGGGCTCCCGTCTGGGCCATGGCTGCATCCTGGGCGAGGGCACGCTGGTCCCGCCGGACACCGTGATCCGGGCCGGGTCGGTCCTGGTCGGGCGCCCGCCGCACGTTATCCGGTCGGCCACCGACGCCGACCGTGAGCGGCTGGCGGTGCTGCGCCAGCATCAGACTCACCTGACCGACTACCCGGGCACGATCGTGCACGGGCCGATGCAAGCAGGAGAACGCATGGGCACGCTGTACGCCTACCGCGACAAGACCCCTTCGATCGGCGCTGGCACGGTGCTTTTCGACTCGGCGGAAATCACCGGCGATGTGGTCGTCGGCCAGGACTCGCTCATCGGTGCCGGCGTGAAGATCATCGGCGACTCTCATGGCCCGGTCCGCATCGGCTCCCGGGTCCAGATCCTGGAAAACACGGTGCTGCATCTGCTGCCCGACAACGAGCTGATCATCGACGACGACGCGGTGATCGGCCCGGGCGCGATGATCCACGGCTGCCATATCGGCCGTGGCAGTGTCGTCGAGCCGGGCGCGATCGTGTGCGACGGCAGCGTGGTCGGGGCCGAGTCGGTGGTCCGCGCCGGTGCCTGCGTCAAGCAGCGCGCCCGTTTCGGTGACCGGTCCATCTTGGACGGCTTCCCGGCCGGACTGGCCGGCACCCTTACCGGCCCGCCGCCGCGGCCGGGGTGGGCCCTGCCCTCCGACGCCGTCGCAACTCTGCGCCGGGTCCGGCGGCGCCCGCCGCCTATCTAGACGAAATGCACCTCGGCGTGATTCGGCTCGTAGTCGACGAGGTGGTCGCAGGTCGGGCAGTACCAGCGGGCCTGGATCGGGGTGCCGCACGCGGGGTGCCTGGGCGTTTGCGCCGGGTCGGCATGCCCGGCCCCCCAGTAGGCCAGCAGGCGGAGCGCCCCCGCGAGTTCCTGGCCCTCGGCGGTCAGCTGGTAGGCGGCGCGGGGCGGCCGCTCGGAGTAAGGCCGGGCCACCAGCAGCGCTTCCCGTTCGAGCCGCTTGAGGCGCTCGGACAAGATGTTAGCCGCGATACCGGGGAGCTGGTCGAGCAGATCGTTGAACCGGCGCGGCCCGGTGAGCAGCGCCTCCACCACCAGCAGGGTCCACCGGTCGCCGACCCTGGCCAGCGCCTCGGCTAGCGGTGAGGAGGCAGTTTCGCTCTGGGCCATAAAGCGATCGTAGCCGCCGCGTTGACATCTCCATAGTTAGTAGTAACTTGCAAGTTACTACTAACTGGAAGGACGGGCGGCGATGACGCTCTTCGACGAGATTCAGGCCAGCATCGCGCGGCTGGCGCAGGACGCCGGCCCCTCGGTGGCGGGCATCGGGCAGCGCTGGGGTATCGGCTCGGGCATCGTGCTCAGCGCGGGACGGGTGCTGACCAACGCGCACAACGTGCGGGGCAGTCAGGTGACGGTCACCTTCGCCGACGGGCGCACGGCCGAGGGGAACATGGCCGGGCACGACATCGACGGCGACCTCGCCGTCATCGAGGCCGACACCGGTCAGGTTCCGGCGCTGCCGTGGGCCACCGCAGCGCCCGCCATCGGGATGCCCGTCTTCGCCCTGGCTAACCCGGGCGGGCGCGGGCTGCGGGTGACGTTCGGGTCCGTCTCCGGCATCGACCGGACCTTCCGCGGCCCCCGCGGCCTGCGCATCACCGGCAGCCTGGAGCACACTGCCCCGCTGCTGCCCGGCTCCTCGGGCGGCCCCGTCCTCGATGCGCAGGGACAACTGCTCGGGATCAACACGAACCGCCTCGGCGAGGGTTTCTACCTGGCCATACCCGCCGACGAAGCGCTGCGGCGCCGGGTCGATGCGCTCGCCCGCGGGGAATCCGTCAGGCCGCCGCAGCTTGGCATCACGATCACTCCCGGCCATGTGGCCAGGCGGCTGCGGCGCGCCGTCGGCCTACCCGACACCGAGGGCCTGCTCATCCGCGAGGTAGCCGAAGACAGCCCGGCCGCGCGCGCTGGCCTGGCACCCGGCGACCTGATCGTGGCGGCCGCCGGCCAGCCAGTCCGCACCGTCGACGACCTGTCCGGCGCGCTCCAGGCGGCCGGCGACACCATCGAGCTGAACATCCTGCGCGGCACCGACGAACGCAGCATCCAGGTGGCACTCGGCCAGAACGGCCACTGAGTCGGTCTACCGTCACGAGCTCCGGCCCGCGCTCACCCAGGGCGTCGTTACCGGAACTCCAGCCCGTCGAACGTGCCGGACGCGCGCCACTTGTCGATGTAGGCGAAGTAGGCGCTGGGACCGTGGGGGTAACCGTGGCCGAGGCCGGCGCCGTCCCGGGCCCCGAGGTCCTGGCCCTCGTTGTTGTAGTAGCCCGGGGTGCAGTCAGGTCCGCCGATGATGGTGCCCGGTCCGGACAGCAGCAGGGTGACCCACGCGTCCTCGGCGTCCCGCGACGGCTCGACGGTGCCGAACCCGCTGTCCAGGGCATGCCTGATGGTCACGGCGATGGTCCGGGCGGAGTCGACGATGTTGTGCGGCACGTTGGAGATCAGGTTCGCGCCCTGCGTCGGCTGCACGAACAGCAGGTTCGGGAACCCGCGGGCATGGATGCCGTGCAGCGTGCGCATGCCGTCGGCCCAGTACTCCGACAGCGTGCCGCCGCGGCCGGTCACCTCGAAGCCGGCCCGCCGGGTGTAGGGAGTGCCGACCTCGAAGCCGGAGCCGTAGATGATGCAGTCAAGCTCGTATTCCCGGCCGGCCGCGACCACGCCGGTGGCGGCGAGCATCGCGGCGGGGTTCCTGTCCTCCGGCGGCAGCACGGCGATCCTGGCGCGGATCCGGCGGGCGATGTCGGTCCAGCCGTCCTGCACGAGGTCCTCGTCCGCGGTCCCGCCGGCCTGGTTGGCCGTGAAGTTCTCGAGCCAGCGCCGCTGCCAGCCCGGCGTGGCGATCTCCGCGAACCAGTCCGGGTCGATCGGATGATTATCCCGAACGTCTACCGATGACGGCGTCCGCTGGAACACGTAAAGCTCCCGGCAGTCCCTGGACAGATGCGGCACGCACTGGACTGCGGTCGCCCCGGTGCCGATGATGCCCACGCGCTTATCGGCGAGCTTGTGCATCGGCGCGCCCTGAAGGTTCTCTGGGGCGCCGCCGGTGTAGTCGTAGTCCCACCGGCTGGTGTGGAACGAGTGCCGCCGGAACGAGCCGATCCCCGGGATCCCCGGCAGCTTCGGCACGCTCAGCGGACCGGTGCCAAGCACCACGAACGTGGCGGTCAGCCGGTCGCCCCGGCTCGTCTGGATGACCCAGCGTGTGCGTGCCTCGTCCCAGGTCAGCGCCGTGACTTCGGTGTGGAACAGCACGTCGTCGTACAGGCCGAACTGCCTGCCGATGCGCTGGCAGTGCGCGAGGATCTCCGGGCCGTGCACGTACTTTTCCGTCGGCATGTGCCCGGTCTCTTCCAGCAGCGGCAGGTAGACCATCGACGCCGTGTCGCACTGCGCGCCGGGGTAACGGTTCCAGTACCACGTGCCGCCGAAGCCGCCGCCCTTCTCGATGATGCGGACGTCGACGCCGGCTTCGGCCAGCCGGGCCCCGGTCACCAGGCCGGCGAACCCGCCGCCGACGCACACGACGGTGCGGTGATCGGTCCTTGGCGCCCGTTCGGTCCATGGCGTGTAGGGATCGTCGAGGTAGCGCGCCAATTCACCGGTGAGGCGGAGGTACTGGTCGTTGCCGTCCGGGCGGAGCCGCTTGTCCCGCTCTTCGGCGTACCTGCGGCGCAGTGTGTCTTTGTCGATGTGGGTCTCTTTGTCGATGCGGGCGCCGGTGTCGACGCGGCCGGGCCTGGCCGGACTCTCGGTCGTCATCGTCGCCTCCGCCGAATAGGCCCCGGACGAGGCCGCGCCACCGGATAGTGTCATCCTGTCACCCACCGGCTCAACGCCCGCAATGGCCGGGTCTTCTGGGATCTCGTGGGAGTGCGGGCCGCCGATCTGTCCGCGGACCTCGCGATGGTCGCGGCTGAGTGCCGGGACAGCCGCAACCGGTTCGCGGCCAGCGTGACCGAGCTGATGTGGCGGACGCGCGGCGGACACGGGCTGCCGCCGCGGTGGCTGGCCGACGCCGTCGCAGTGCAGCTGTCCGGCTTCACCACCCAGTCCCTGGCCGGCGATCTCGGCCGCTCACCCGACCAGGTCGCGCGCGTATCGGCTCAGGTCATCGAGGCCGCCCTGGCATCCGCGCTCGTCCAGTCATCCTGATCCGCCGTCCGGCGTTGCCCTTCTCCGGCTGCGGGCAGTTCTACCCATTCGGGTGATCGATGTCCACAGGCGGCAGGTCCTGCACTTGGTGCTTCGTGATGTTGAGCCGGATACCATCGTCGACCCCGGTCACGGCGCTGATCGGGATGGCCACTTCCTTGCGGCCCCACAAGTGCCCTTCTTGGAGAAGCACGTGGGTCACGTGGTGGTTGCGAGGGTCGATGACGAGCCCTTCGACCTGTCCGATTTCGCCGTCGGTGGCATGAACGCGCTCGCCGCGGCGCACGGCCACCTCGCCCACGGGGACGGTGTCGTAGGTGATGGTCTCTGAGACTCCCGTGACCTGGTCGCCTTCCACGCCCGTGCCGCCGCCCAGGCCGGAGTATGGCCAGGAAAGCACCTGCTCCGGCCCGTAGGCCGCGTAGCCCCAGGTTCCCGGCACGAACTGCGTCTCCTCGGCGGGGTCGAGGTTCCCGAACTCCGCCAGGCTGCAGCGGAGCCGTATCTCTCCCTCGGCGGCGTCGACAAGGCCGAGGGGGACAAGCCGGCCGAGTCCCTGGCGCCCCTTCGGCTCGACCACGAGATGGGTGAGTTCACGAGCGACGGGGTCGACAACCACCCGGCTCACCTCACCACAGACTCCATCGGTACAGCTGACGTCGGCCCCGATCGTGAACGGCGTTGTCTTTGCCATAGCCACCCTCCCTGGAGACGCCATCATGTCGCGGCAGAGGGCTCACCGGACCGCCTGTCCCATCCGTGGAAGGGCGAGCGGTCGCCGGCGGCCCAGGCCTCGCGGAGCCCCGGCGTGCTCAGATCCCAGTCCGGGCGGATCTCCCTCGTGGCCGCGCGCAGGTCACGCCAGAGGTCGTCGACCGACGGCCGGCCCCAGAACCAGTAGCCGTTGTAGACGCTGTGAATGATCAGTCCCGGCTTGAGCACGAGCGTGTGCGGGATCATCGGGTCGTGGTCGGGGTCGGTGTACTCGGCGATGTCGAGGTCCTTCTGGATCGTCCGCCCGGGATCGGAGAGGAAGGGCCACTGGGCGCCGACCGACGCGCGGAACTCCTGCAGCGTGTGGTGCTCGTCGGTCGAGATCGTGACGATCTGGGTGTAGGCGACGGCGATCTTCGGGTAATGGGCCGCCAACTCGAGGTGCTGCTGGTGCTCTTTCGGGCAGTAGTGGCCGCGCGCGAGCGTGAGGATCAGCGGATCGCGGCCCTGGAGCTCGCTGAGCGTGCGGACGGTGCCGGTGTGGTCGGGCAGCGCGTAATCGGGGAAGATGCCGCCGGGGATGATGTCGGAACGCATGGGATGACCACCTCTCGGCATCAGGGTAACCGAGGACCGCCGAGCCCGGCCTCGGCGTCGTAAACGGTACCTGCCCTGACAACGGCAAGAGGTGATGCGTCGGCCTGGTGCCGGGCCTGACAGCCTCCCGCCTCCTCCAGGTCGAGATGCGCCGTCAGGCTCGGGGGTTCGCTGGCCGTGCTTCAAATATCCGTCAGCTGACCGATGTCTCTCGCTGCAACTTGCAGCAACATTTTCCTTGCAACCGGCACCGAGCGTTGCACGCGACTACGCTCAGCTCCGTTCCCAGCTCGGCGCCTTGGACCCGCACCATACCCAGACGAGGTGGGCTGCTGCGATGACCGTCAGCGATACCGATGAGGAGCTGATGACCCGCCGGCAGGTAGCGTACCTGTTCCGGGAGACCTCAGCGGCGGTGGCGAAATGGGCACGACGCGGGCTGCTGCCCGAGGTCCACAACGGAGCCGGGAGGCCCCGGTACCGGCGCGCTGACGTCGAGGAACTGCTCCGCAGCGATTTCAGGCGGAGGGCGCGATGACCGGCAACCGCATCATGATCACCCCGGAGCGGGTTACCGCAGCCGTCCTATCCGCCGCCCTGGCGCGCCCGGCCGACCCTGGTGCCCTCGAGCAGCTGCTAGCGCGGCTGTGCATGCGGTGCGGCGCGACCGGCACGCACTACCTGACCTGCCCGAGCCTCCGGCTGCCTCCGGGTTACCGGCTCAGTGAGGACCCCGGGCCCGAGCGCCTGCGCCGCCTCGAGACCGGCACGTACGGAGTAGGCGACTGATGGCCGCCACGATCGCCCTGCTCGCCATCGCCTGCATCGCCGTGCTCGGCCTGTTCACGGCGCTGGGGCTGAGCTGGCGGACCGAGCGGCGCATCGGGCACCGCGGAGAGCACCGGATCACCCGGAGCGGCCCGGATCACCCGGACTGGCCCCGCCCGCCAGGGCAGTAGAGGCTGGGATGAGCTGGCCTGGTCCTCATCGTGGCACGATGAGGATTATGCGCATTCAGCGGTTCCGTGCCCTGGTCGCTGCTGGTCCTCGTGGCGGCGCGGTGATCGTGGTTCCGTTCGACCCGGACACGGTGTGGGGCGCCAAAGCTGAGCATCCGGTCGGCGGCAATATCGATGGCAGGCGGGTCCGCGGGACCATTACGCCGAGCGGCAGCCGATGGGCGTTCACAGTGAGTCCGATGTGGGTGCGCGACGCGGGCGTGGCGGTGGGCGATGAGGTGAGCGTTGAGCTGGCGCCGGAAGGCCCGCAGCGCGCCGATCTTGCCGAAGACATCGCGGCCGCGCTCGCGGCCAGCCCGGCCGCAGCCGCGTTCTTCGACACGCTGGCGCAGTTCTACCGCAAGGCGTACCTCCGCTGGATCGATGCGACCAGCCGCCGCCCGGACCTGCGGGCGGCACGCATCGCCGAAGTGGTCGACCTCCTCGCGGCCGGGATCAAACAGCGGCCACGATCGTGAGCGCATCCGGGCCGCCACGATCACAGCTCCGGTGCCAGCCTGCGGACTCTGCGGTCCGGAGCGCTCCGGTGCCTAACGCGCCGTGATCATGGCTTGCGCGCTACCCCGCACCACATCGATGACGGCGCGGCGGCCACCAGATCGCTGTCCGGCCGCCACTGCGAGACCGCGACCACGCCGGGCTCGATAATGTCGAGGCCGTCGAAGAAACGCCTGGTCCCGTCCTGGTCGCGCAGCGTGGCCTGGTCGGCCACCCGCTCGTTGTAGCGCTGAATCGACTCGCCCTGCCGGTTGGGGTTGAAGTCGTCCGTGGGGTGCGAAACGACCAGGTAGCTGCCGGACGGCAGCGCCGCAAGCAGCTCGGACACCAGCGCGTACGGGTTCTCCTGCTCCGGGATGAACTGCAAGATAGCGAGCAGCATGAGCGCCACCGGCTCGCCGAAGTCCAGTGTCCGGGCCGCCCCGGCCAAGATCTTGCCCGGGTCGTGCAGGTCGGCCTGGATGTAATCGCAGCTACCCTGCCGCGTGCTCTTCAGCAGGGCCTGGGCATGCAGGAGCACGATGGGGTCGTTGTCCACGTAGACGATCCGGCTGTCCGGCGCCTCGCCCTGGGCGACCTGGTGGGTGTTGCTGGCGGCCGGGATGCCGGTCCCGACATCAAGGAACTGCCGGATGCCCGCCCCGGTCAGGTAGCGCACCGCCCTGGCCAGGAACGCGCGGTTGGACTGCACTGCCCTGGCCAGTTCCGGATAGGCCTGCAGGGCCAGCTGGGCCGCCTCACGGTCGGCAGCGAAATTGTCCTTCCCGCCAAGCCAGTAGTCATAGACGCGGGCCGGGTGGGCCGTGCTGGTGTCAATGCCCGGCGGAACGGCCGTCCCGCCGTCGGCCTGCGCGCCGTTCCCCCCGGCCGCCGCCGGATCCGTTCCCATCAGCGTCCCTCCCGGTACGGTTCCCTCACTGTCGGAGCCTACCCCGCAAACAGTGCAGGCTTACCGCAAAGCCGTGCAGGTAAGCCGTTTCGCAACATCTCGGTCGCCGCGATCGCGGCCGCCGAACCGGATCAGCCGGATCCGCCTGACACTTGTCTTGACCGGCGTTCCCGCGGACGCCCGAGGGCGACATCACGATGCAGCATGATCAAACCCGGCACACTGGCCACGGTTCCCCATGCTGATGCATCGTGCTTCTTGCGACAACGCTCGCCGAACGGAGGCGCAATGACCGACGAGGCTCCCTTCCGGGTAGGGCTTCGCGTCGATGATGTGACCGAAGCAGCCGTGTTCTACGCAGGGCTCGGGTTCGAGCAGGCCGGATCGATATCCAGTCCGGTCTTGTGATACCCACAGCCCGTAGCCAAGGATCGTTCCGAAGATCAGGTGGCCGGCGAGGCTCAGTACAAGCGTCGTCGCGTTGAGCGGGAACAACGCCCGCCCGCCCGGCCGGCGCCAGTGCGTCCGTGAGCACGAGACCTGCCCATACGGGAAAGACGGCGAAGGCGACCGTGAGCCCCACGACCTGCCGCCTTGGCCATGAGGACACTCCGATGACGGCAGCCTGGATGAAAACGACTACGCCAATGCCGGCCCCGTCGCCGAGGTACCGCCACAGGTAACCGGCGAGATAGTTCGAACTCGTGCCCGTTGCCCACCCGCCTATTCTTCCGAAGAAGTCTCCCCACAGGTGGAAAACATAGACATTGGGCAGCCGGAAGAAATCATAACCGGCGCACGCCACCAGCCCCCAGGCGAAGCCGGCGAAAGCTATCCGGTCGAGAGGCTGAAGTATCGATGCTGATACACAAATCCGGGGCTTATGCCGCGGCACAGAGGCATTCCAGCTGCCGACGGTTACTCGCCCGGCTCCGGCCGGCCAGTCAGGTGGTGACGATGTGCACCTTCCAGGTCGAACCGCTGCACCATCGCGTGCCGCGCCTTGCCTCCGGGTTCAGCTTGCGGGGCCGGACTCGCGGCCCGATTCCCGCGGTCCGCGCACGGTGATCAGCACCAGTCCGGCGGCGATCACCAGGCAGGCGCAGATCGCGCCGCCGCGGTCGTGCGGCAGCCGGGTCGGCCAGACCCATGGCGTGGCCGAGCGGTGGGCCAGCGCCCCTTCGCTGATCACCAGGTAGGCCATCGGCCCGGTCCAGCCGAACGCGCCGCCGAGGACGGCTGCGGACAGCAGGCCGATGCCGGCCACGCCGCCGAGGTTGCGGAGCAGGGCGAGGGTCCCGCCTGGCATCCCGCCCGCCGCGGCCCCGGCGGCCAGCTCACCGAACGCGACGGCGGTGAGCGCCACGGCCGTGCCCAGCCGCAGCCAGGGCAGCCACCGGCCGGCGGCCCGTTCTGGCTCCCCGAACGGCCCGTAGGTGGTGACCGCGATCACCGCCGCGGCCCCGGTCTGGATCGTCAGCGGGATGAACAGCCGCGCGGCGGCGCCGCCGGCGATGTTCCAGTGCCAGTGCAGCGCGGACCACAGCAGCGCGCCGAGCCCGGCCAACAGCGCCAGCGCCATCGGCACCCGGCGGCTGACCAGGTACAGCCGCGCCAGCCGCCATCCGGCGGCCGCCCGGCCTCGCCGGGTCCGGGCCGCCGGAGGCGGGACGCTCCCCGGCGCCGGCCGGCGCAGGCCTGTAGTGGTCATGGCAGTTCCGCCAGCGTGAGCCCGCCGGCCCGCAGCACGGCCAGATGAGCGGCGAGCCAGGCGTGCCGGGCCGCGGCCGGCCGGGCAGCGAGCCGCCGGGCCGCCGCGTAGACCGGCCCGGTCGCCGCTCCCTTCTCGGCTCCCGGGAAGTTCTCGGTGTGCCTCATCAGCGTAGGCTGCGCGGCGAACGGTATCCCGGCATCCTGCAGCAGCGCTGCTTGCACGGCCTGCTGCACCGGGCTGCCGGGGTCGCCGCCCGCGCCCACGAAGGCGTGGGCGAACAGCAGCCGCATCTGGTCGGTGAACTGTTGCGTGGTCACGAGCCCGCAAAAGCCGCACGGTCCCGGCATGTCGAGAATGCCAAGCTGCAGGCGGAGCACCGGCGGGTCGCCGCCGAACGTCATAGGCTGGGGCGGCCCGTCTCCACCGCTGGGGTATGCCGCGGCGACCTGGGTGGCACGCGCCGGCGCGCCGGGCAGGCCGGCCACCTCGGCGAGCACCGGCGCCAGCCCGGCGGTCATGTCCGGCAGCCACCGGCCGTAGGCCGGGTTGAGGCACACCGGCACCCCGGCGGCGTGGCCGCAGGCGGGCGTGTAGGTAATCGGCGCGTCGTTCGCGGCGTCGTGCAGGGCGGCGATGACCACGCCGTGCGCCGATTCCTGGGCGGTCCTGGCCAGCCCGACGGCGGTCCCCGCCGACGCCAGACCGGCGAGCGTGAGGATTGCGGCGGCGCGGCGCAGCCATTGGCCGCCGGCCCGGGCGGGCAGGCCGGTCAGGCCCAGTGCCGCTACGGCGATTCCGGCCAGGAGCATGATCCGGGCGATCGGCAGGTCCGGCAGCCAGGGGTAATAGATCCCGGAGTCGGTCTGGGCGCTGCCCTCGAAGCTGCCGTGGGAGTTGGTCGGCAGGATCAGCGCCCACCCGCTGGTGTGGCTGAACCCGGTCTGGGACGACAGGAACATCGCCAGGAACCCGATGAACGCGGCCACCGGCGCGGCGAACCGGCTCGGCCAGTAGGCCCCGATGGCGAACCCCACGGCGCTGAACGCGGCCACCGCCGTGGCGCCGACGCCGACCCACCACCACGGTGGCGTGCCCCCGACGCCCTGGTGGGCGTACACCGCGAACATGACGCTCACGAAGACCAAATAGGCGGCCACCGCCCAGATCGCGGTCGCGGCCCAGGTGGCGAGCTGGGCCGCCCAGCGCGGCCGGACGGTCGCGGTCACCAGGTCGGCCAGGCCGCGGCGGCCGTCCCGCGATCCCATCCAGGCGGCCACGCCGGCCACCAGCGGCCCGAAGTCGATGATCGTGTTCCCCTGGCCCATGTTCCAGAACGTGCGCAGCCCGTATAGCAGCGCCGTGCCGGTGCTTGGCCGGTAGGAGTCGAACCAGAACAGCGCGGCGATCAGCGGCAGGATCCATGGCATCGTGTTGCGGCGCAGTTCCATGAGCAGCAGCCGCGCGGCGTTGAGCGGGACCGCGCTGCTGGCGCGCGGTGTCCAAGGCCGCACCGGGGCGCCGGTCGCGGCGGCCATCACGCGGCCGCCGTGGACCGGGCGGCCGCGAGCACAGCGCTGTAGCCGCGCTCCAGCGGCGCGTCGCCGGCCGCACCGGTGCCCTCGCCGCGGGCGATCAGCTCGTCCGGCGTGCCCTGGAACACGATCTTCCCGGCGTCCATCAGCGCAACCTCGCTGCAGGCGGCGCCGACATCCTCCACCAGGTGGGTGGAGACGATCACGGTGGCCTGCCCGCCGAGGTCGCGCAGCAGGGCGCGGAACGTCACCCGCTGCTCGGGGTCAAGCCCGGCGGTCGGCTCGTCCAGCAGCAGCAACTCGGGCTCGTTGACGATCGCCTGCGCGACTCCGACCCGGCGCAGCATGCCGCCGGACAGGGTGCGCAACTTGGCTCTCGCCCTGCTGCCCAGGTCGACCCGCTCGATCGCGGTGGCCACCGCCTGCGGCACCCGGCCCGGCGGCATCTCCTTCAGCAGCGCGAAATACTCGACGAACTCGGCCACCGTGAATCCCGGGTAGTAGCCCAGGTTCTGCGGCAGGTAACCGAGCCTGCGCCGGATCTCGCGCCGCGGCCCGTATCCGCCCGGATCGCGGCCGAGCAGCCGCACGCGGCCGGAGCTCGGCTGGATCACCGTGGCCATCATCCGCAGCAGCGTGGTCTTGCCCGCGCCGTTCGGGCCCAGCAGCCCGAACACCCCGGGACCGGTCTCCAACCTCACCCCGGCCACCGCCTGGGCGCGGCCGAACCGCCTGGTCAGATCGCTGATCTCAACGTTCATGACGTTCCTTTCGGAATACGGGTGGTAAACCACGCGATGGCGCCGCAGGCGGCGGCGACCGCCAGGTAGGGAAGGACCAGCACGGGGCTGGCGACCGCCGCGGTGACCTGGCCGGAAGCCGAGCGCACCGACAGCACCGTGATCGCCCAGGCGGCCAGGCCCGCCGCGACACCGGCGTTCGCCGAGCGGGTGACCGTCGCCGCCGCAAGAGCCAGCGCGGACACCGCGGTCATCGGGACCAGCCAGCCGAAGGTGACCACGGCCGCGGTCCCCGACGCCGCAGACGCGGCCAGCCCCAGGGCCGCGTTCAGCGCGAACACGACCAGCACCCGGACCAGCAGCACCATCCGGTCGCTGACCGCCATGCTCTGCGACAGTTCCCAGGCCGGGTCGATGCCCGGCCCGTAGGCGTAGGCGATGCCCGCGGCGGCGACCGCGGGCGCGAACAAGGGCACGAACGGCATGCCGGTCCCCAGCGTGGCGAACATCCCGGCCGCCAGCACGACCGCGCTGGCGATGACCCAGCCGAGCAGCAGCGACGGCGTGGCCACCAGCGCCCGCGCCAGGCCCGGCGAGCGCAGCGCCCGCCCGGCCAGCCGTTCCACCAGTCCCGGGCGGTGGCGCCAGACCTCCGCGGCCACCCCCAGCCACACCCGGTGCAGATCAACGTCACGCGGGCCCCGGTCCTGGCCCGGGCCCGGCAGGTCAGCACGGTCACCAGTCATCTCATGGCTAAAGGTCATCGTCCGCCTCCGTCCCGCACCGGCGGCCGCAACACCGCGCGCATGAGCTGCCGGACCCGGTGAGCGCGGCTTTTCACCGTGCCCTCGGGCACGCCCATCAGCCCGGCCACCTCGGTGACCGTCCGGTCCTCCACGTACATCAGCCGCCAGACCTCCTGCGTCGTGCTGCCCTCCGGGCCGAGCGCCCTGACCGCCTCGGCGAGTTCAGCCCGGGACACGGCGGCCTCCGCCGGATCACCCGCGTGCTGGCCGCCGTGCCCGGCCAGGACGGCTAGCGGCAATCCGTCCGGGCCGCGGCGGCGCAGCCACAGCGCCGCCTGTCGCCGGGTGATCCCCCACAGCCAGCCGCCTGGCGAGCCCTCGGGCCGGTAGCCGCGCGCTCCCCGCCAGACCGCCAGGAAGCTCTCCTGCAGCACGTCCTCCACCTCGGCCGCGGGCAGGATGGGGCGCAGCCGGGCTGCCAGCCACGGCGCGTGCCGTGCGAACAACTCCCGCAGCGCGGTATCGTCGCCGCCCGCCATCGCGGCGATCAGCTCATCGTCGTCCATCGCTTCTCTATTGCGTTCCGGCGGCAACAGGTTCACCGACGCGGGAAATTACCGCAACACCATGAGCATGAGGTTCCGTTTTCAGGCCTGGAATCGGCACTTCACGGGTCTCCGGCACCCGCGCCTGAGTGGCTGCCTCCTGGCGCTTCCGCGACGAGTTGCGCTATGACCGCAAATCCCGTGCTCGCGAGTGAGGCGGGGCGCAACTCCATACCGTCTCCACATGGCCTTCATGGAGCTGGCATGACTGCTGTATGCACTGGGGGCGCATTAGCGGCAGCGGCGAAGGTGGCCAGGCTATGAGCGGGAGCATCGTGATCGCACTAGCACCGTGGATTACTTCGCCGCCACGCTGGCCGCCACGTCTGCCGCGGCCGGCCGATCGGAGGCGTAATGTCCCTGCTGGAAGGCCAGGTACGGTGGCTGGATCGTGGCCGGCAGGCGATCGTGGCACTGCCAGAGCATGTCGACCTGTCCACTGCTGGCTCGATCCGTGAGGAGCTGCTGACTCTCATCAATCGCGGTGCGGAGACGCTCATCGCGGATATGTCCGCGACCGTGTCATGCGATCACGCGGGGACCGAGACCCTGGCGCGTGTCTACCAGCGGGCCGCCGCCAGCGGCACGGAACTGCGGCTAGTGGTCACGGCCCCGGTAATCCGGCGCGTTCTCGGCATCAGCGGTCTTGATCGGCTCGTCTCGATTTACCCGGTCCTGGAGGCAGCTCTTGCCGCGCACAGGCCAGCCGTCGTCCTGCCCCTGGTGTCGAGGGCTGCCCGGACCGGAACATCCGGCCCTGGGCGGCCGGATGCCGTGGGGTCGGTGATCAAGCTCCCGGTGGCGGCCTTGCCGGACAGCCGCGCAACCGCAATCACCCCGGCCGTGGTGTGGCAGGCCCTGGACGCCCATCCCGACGGGATAGCACTCGCCGATGACACTGGTGAAATCGGGCTGGTGAACCGGCGCCTGGAAGAGATGTTCGGCTACCAGCACGGCGAACTGCCGGGCCGCTCGCTGCAGATCCTCGTCCCCGCCAGCCATCAGCTGCTTCCCGGCGCGTGGCTGACTGGAGCGAGAAAGGACGGAACCGCTTTCCCGGTCCAGATCAGCCTTAGGCCGGTTTCGGCGAGAACCGGCCGCTTCACCCTGGCGGTGATCCGCGATGGCACCGAGACCACGCAGCGCGAGACGCCCGCTGCCATCTTCGATCGGGACCCGGCCGCCCTGGCCGCGCAGCAGCGACATCTTGAGGAGATCCTGAACAGGATCACGAGCAGCATCATCGAGGTCGGCGTCGTGCTGAGCACGGTGGCCGACATGTCACCCGGCGGCCTCGACAACAGGATCGACGAAGCCGTCCGGCTGCTTGATGACATAGTCGGCGGGATCTACGATGCCGCGTTCCGTCCGCCCCGTGGCCCCCACTGAGATCCGGCGGCGCTTGGCGGCGGGATGGCCGCGGGGGATGGCGCCTGTGTTCGTCCAGCAGGCTGCCGCCGAACTGGCATCGATGGACCACGTGCCGGAGCGCACCGGGCTGACTACGCGACCACGCGAGGCGCTGTCCAACCTCGGCCCGGCCGACCTTGCCGGCTTAGCCCTCGCGCCGGATCAGTGACCGGCGATCTGGCCGCCGTCGATGTGCAGGATCTCCCCGGTGATGAACGGCGACGCCTCCAGGAACAAGATGCCGTCGACGACGTCGCTGATCTGGCCCACCCGCCCGAGCGGGGGAAGCCGGTCGCCGAGCGCGTCGTAGCTTTCCGGCGGATGCATCGGCGTCTGGATGATGCCCGGCGAGACGGCGTTGACCCGGATGCCGCGGGACGCGTACTCGACGGCCAGCGACCTGGTGGCCGAAGCCAGGCCGCCCTTGGTGAGTGAGGTCAGCACCGATGGCACGCTGGAGCTCGCAAAATCGGTGAGGGTCGTCGTGATGTTGACCACGTGGCCGCCGTACCGCTTCAGCATCTCGGCGATGGCCCGCTGGGTCAGCCAGAAGAATCCGGTGAGGTTGACGCCGACGACCAAGGCGTAGTCCTCGGCGGTGTAGTCGGTGAACGGCTTGGAGACGAAGACGCCGGCGTTGTTGATCAGCGTGTCGATGCGGCCGAAGCGTCCCAGTGCCCCGCCGATGATCCGTTCGGTAGTTTCGGGTTCGGTGATGTCGCCGTCGACGGTGAGTACTTCAGGGTCCTCGGTCTGCTTCATCGTGCGGGCGGTAGCTACCACCCCCCAGCCTTGCCGGCGGTAGGCCGCGACCAAGCTCGCACCGATGCCCTGGGAGCCGCCGGTGATGATGGCGACCTTGTGGCCCGCTGGGTTCATGGCGTTTCTGTCGGCGGCGTGGCGGGAGGGCGGATGATCGCTGGGTCGCTCGGGTGCGGCGACAGCGGCGTGGTGTCCACGGTCATCAAGGGGGCCAGGGGCAGCGACTCCAGGATCGCCTGCATCTGGGCCGCGTCGCGGGCTTGGTACAGGCCCAGCGCGCGCCCGGCGCCCGGCAGGGCCCACAGCCGGAGCAGGTGTCCCTGGCCGGCCAGGTCATGTGCGGCCTGCGCCTCCCGGGCCTTGGTGTCCTGCACCGTCTGGTCGGGTGTGCCCGGCGGGACGGCCGGGGTGAAGGTCACCAGGAACTCCGCGGCCTTCTCTACTGCTGAGGGCTGGCCTGCTCCGGACGTCGGGGCGGGGTCGTTCGGGTGCGGCGAGAGCGGGGTGACCTCGTCGCTGCGCCACACGCGCAGCGGCATCGAAGCGAGCACTGCCTCGAGCCGGTCGCCGTCGGCGGCGGCGAACAGCCCGAGCGAGCGCCATTCGCCCGGTTGCAGCGGAGGGCGCCACAGCCGAAGCAGGTGTCCCTGGGCTGCGAGCTCACGCGAGTGGGCGGCCTCCCGGGTGCGGATGTCTGCCACCGCCTGTTCTGAGGTTCCGTCCGGAACGTGCGTGGTCATGGTGACGAGGTATTCCATGGTTATGCGCCTCCCGGGACGGCAGCAGCGCCCCTCGATGGCCAGCTTGGGCAGTCGTTCACCGCGATCACCCGCTGGAGACCAGTTGCTGGCCGCCGTCGATGTCGTAGGTCGCGCCGGTCAGCGCGGTGTTGGTCATGATGTGCACGGCGAGGGCGGCGACGTCGGTCGGCCCCACCACGCGCCCGATGGGGAGCGTCGCGCGGAGCTGGTCGCGGCGCTGGTCGAGGTCGTCGCCGAGCAGCGACGCGGACAGGGGCGTGTCGACGAAGCCGGCGGCGATGAGGTTGACCCTGATCGGCGCCACTTCGACCGCCAGGTTGGCGATCAGGGCGGGCAGCGCGGCGGTGGCCGCCGCGATGAGCGACAGGCCGGGTCCCCGTCCGCGGCCGCCGGTGCCGCTCATGAACAGCAGCGTGCCGCCGGGCCGCACCCGGCCGATGGCGTGCTGCGCGACGGCGACGGCCAGCCACAGATGATCGTCGAAATCGCGGTGCGCCCGCTCGCGGTCCAGGTCGGCCAGGCGCGCGTAGTACGGACCGGGACCCGTGACCAGCACGTGGTCGATCGCCTCGGGCAGGTCGCCGAAGAACCGGTCGAGGGCGGCCGGATCGGTGGCGTCGAAGGCGGCGCAGCTCAGCGCGCCGAGTTCGTCCGCGGCCCGCTGCAGGCGGTCGGGGTGGCGGCCGGTCAGGATGATGCCGGCGCCCTCGGCGCGCGCCCGGCGGGCCGTCTCGAGCCCGATGCCGGCGCTGCCGCCGATCACGACGACGGTCTGCCCGGTTAGTTCGGGTTCGCGCTGGTTCAGGCCGGCCGTTGATCCGGTCATGGCGATTCCGCCCCGGCCGGCTGGCGGGCGGCCATGATCTGCCCGCGGAGCGCCTTCAGCGCGTCGACGTAGATCTCCGAGAAGGTGGGGAAGGGCTGGATGACGTCGCGCAGCACGTCGAGCGGCACGCGGGCGCGGATGGCCAGCGTGGCCTGCTGCAGCCACTCGCCGGCCTCGGGGCCGAGCGCGTAGGCGCCGGTCAGCCGCTCGCCGTCGGACAACAGGGTCAGGAAGCCGTTCGACTCGGCGTAGGCGTGGGTGTAGGTGGCCGTCTTGGCCACCTCGGATATCCGGGCGGTCGCGCTGAACCGGGCCGCGGCGGCGCCGACCGCAGCTGCCTGCGGGTCGGTGTAGACCACGTCCGGGATGGCCTCGTAGCTGGCCTCGCGGGGCTCGCCGAGGATGTTCGCGGCGACGACCTCGCCCTGGTACTTTCCGACGTGGGTCAGCAGCCGCACGCCGGTGACGTCGCCGATCGCCCACAGGCGCTCCCCGGCGCGCAGGTGCGCGTCGACTCCGATGCCCTGCGGGCCGGCCTGGACGCCGACCGTTTCCAGGCCGGCGGGCACGCGCGGGCGCCGGCCGGTGGCCAGGAGCAGGTGGTCGCCGCGCAGCTCGCGGCCACCCTCGAGGATGAGGATGTAGTCTGCGCCCTCGCGCCGCGCGGCGGTCGCGTGCACGCCGAGCATGAGCTCGATGCCGTCGCGCCGCAGGACCTCGCCGAGCGCCTCGCCCAGCGGCGTGGGCTCGCGGGCGAGCACGTGCCCGGCGCCCTCGACGAGGGCAACCTCCCCGCCGAGGCGGCGCACGGCCTGGGCCATCTCGGCGCCGACCGCGCCGCCGCCGAGTATCAGCAGGCGCCGCGGGACGGCCTTCATGCCGGTCACCTCACGGTTGGTCCAGACGCCATCGAGCTCGCGCAGGCCCGGGACGGGCGGCACGACCGGATCAGCGCCGGTCGCCACGACCACGTGCCGGGCGGTGTGGCGCACGCCGTCGACCTCCACCACGCCCGGCCCGGCGAGCCGGCCGGTCCCGCGCAGCAGGTCGATGCCCTTGCCCGCCAGCCAGCGCTCCTGTCCGGCATCGGAATAGTTGGAGACCATGAAGTCCCGCCAGGCCAGCGCCGCCTCGACGTCGACCTGCGCGCTGGCCGCCACCTCGCGCGCGGCCTGCACCGCCTCGCCGGGGCGCAGCAGCGTCTTGGACGGGATGCAGGCCCAGTAGGAGCATTCGCCCCCGACCAGCTCGCGCTCGACCAGCGCCACCCGCAGGCCCCCGTCGGCCAGTTCGCCGGCGCAGTGCTCGCCCGGCGAGCCGGCGCCCACCACGATGACGTCGTAGTCGCTGTTCATGGTGTGTCTCCCGTTCCCTAGCTGGGTCCTCACCGGCCCGGCAGGCGCGTCGTGATCTCCTGGAGCAGCCAGCCGTTGCCGTCCGGGTCGCTGAACGCGGCGAACGAGCCGTAGCTTTGGTGATCCGGGGCCGGGCCGGATACCCGTCCCTCGGTCCCGGCGTGGTGGAACACCCCGCCCGCGTCGTGGAAGACCTCGCTCACCTCGGCACCGTGGCTGGTGAGCTCGGCCCGGGCCGCGTCGATGTCGGTGACGGTCAGCTGCAGGCCGTCAGCCGAACCCGGTGCGGCCGAGGTGATTCCGGTGCCGAAGATGATCGAGCACAGCGAGCCGGGCGGCGTCAGCTGCACCACCCGGAAGTCCTCGCCGTTGGCGAAGTCGGCATCCAGCCGCCACCCCAGCCTCTGGTAAAACTCCTTGGCCTTGTCCACGTCGGAGACGGGCACCACCACAACCTCGAGTTTCATGTCCACGACTGCTGCTCCTCTCCTGTGATGTCAGTGGCCTGGAGTCGATGCCACCGGGTCGGTCCTGTTATCTACGATCGCACCTGGGGGCGCGGTCAGCTCACTGCGCATGCCGGGTAATAGAACCGGGGGTGAGCAGGACGAGCAGCCCGTCCGGATCGCGCACGGTCGCTAGGGTTAGCGGTCCGTTTGGGGTCGGTTGAGCGACGCGACGGGGCGGGCCGCCCAGGTCGAGAGCGGCGAGCCGGCTCAGCGTGGCCTCGACGTCGACGAAGAACGACACCAGGAAGAACCCGGTCCTCGGCGGCGAGGGCGGCGGCCCGGCCGGGACATCACCGTCGAAGACGTTGAGCTCCAGCACGCCGGCGTGGTCGTCAGGGACTCGCGCGTCGCCCAGGAAAACCGCGCGCAAGCCGCGGCTGGGTGCGTCGAAAAGATCGGGCCAGTCACCCTCGACCCGCCGGTCCTGCAGCTCCTCGAGGCCAAGCCCGTCCCGGTAGAAGCGCAGGCTGGCTTCGAGGTCGCGGACCACCACGACCGTGTGGTGAATGGCGGCACCGGTGACGGATCGTCCGCCGGCCTCCTCAACGGCTGTCTCGGTCATCGTTCCTCCTGGTCAGGAATCGTCGTGGGCTACCAGCTGGTTTCACTGGACGGCGAGGACCAGCTTGCCGGTATTCTCGCCGGCGAAGCTTCACGATCCCGCCTCCGGGCGGCCGGTCGCGCCCGTGAATACCCTGGCCGGTACCCTGGCCCGGGCCATCTTGGGCAAGCACCCCTGACTCGTTCGGGGGTAAAAGATCTTTTCTCCCGAACGGGCTTGGTTCACGCCTGGGATCCCGGTCCTGCTCTGAGATGCTGATTCGCGCATCGAGCTGGCGGCGGATGCTTAATGGGACCGTACGGTACGACGGAAGAGCAGGATGACATGAGCGAGTCACTTCGGTATGCAGGATTCGGGGCGGCAGCCCGCGATCGAACCCGCACCCTATTCGCGCAGACGATGGGATACGTCGCCGTCACGGCCGCCCTCTTCGCGCTCGGCGCCTACCTGGGCCGCAACCTGGCCCCAGGCGCGGGCATCGCGGCGTTCATCGCCGCCTTCGTCTGCCTGATCGCCATGCGATTCGCGGCGCGCAGGTCAACCCAGCTGACCGTCGGGCTGCTCGCCGCCTTCGGGCTGCTGATCGGGGTGGCCGTGGCGCCGACGCTCGCCTACTACGCGAGCGCCGACCCGCGTGCGCTGTGGCAGGCGGGCGGCGCCACCGCGCTGTTCATCGCCGGGTTCGGGGCCGCCGGTTACGCCACCCGGCGCGACCTGTCGGCGATCGCGCGAGTCTGCTTCTGGGCGCTGCTGGCCCTGATCGTGTTCGGCATCGTGCTGATCTTCGTGCACATCCCGCACGGCGCACTGATCTACTCGGTGATCGGCCTGGTGATCTTCGCCGGCTTCACCATGTTCGATTTCCAGCGGCTGCGACGATCGAGCGACATCGGCTCCGCGCCCCTGCTGGCCGCGTCCATCTTCCTGGACATACTGAACGTCTTCCTGTTCTTCCTGCAGATCTTCTCCGGCTCGCAAAGAGACTGAGCCCGGGGCCCCCGAGTCCACCTGGCCGCCGAACCTCGGGCCGGCGGAGAACGGGCGGTTTCATGACCAACCCGACCGGGCCTGCGCGACGAATGGGTGATGTGAGATGCCTACCGCCACATAGCTCGCCATGGAGCTGAATCAGACATGTGACCGGTGCGGACCTGCGGTCCGAGCGGTGTACCGCGTGTTCCGGGACGGCGAGCTTTACCTGTGCCGGCACTGCGCGAACCGCCTCTGGCCGGCGCTGTCCGCGCAGGGATGGACGATCTGGCTGATCGGTGCGGACGCACTCACGCCGCAAGCGGCGCCCATGACCGGCTGAAGGGAACGAACATGATTGGTATTTTCGACAGCCCGTGGAAGATGCTGATCGTCGCCGTGGTGCTGATCGTGCTGTTCGGGTCGAAGAAGCTGCCGGATGCGGCGCGGTCGCTGGGCAAGTCGATGCGCATCTTGAAGGCCGAGGTCGGCACCCTGCACCAGGACGAGCCGGACCCGCAGCGTACCCAGCCCAGCTAGGCGGCCAACCTCCGAGGGCGGATCGTGGGTGCACCAATGGCGCCCGCCCCGACCCCCGGCCTGCCCCGCCACCGCTTTCCCGCATGCCCCATGAGTCCCGCGCGCCCCGCCCCGGAACCCGAATCCACCCACCCGCCCGCGGCAGCAACCACGCCGATGTCACATCGACGTTGCTATAGCCCAATGCCAGGAACTTAAGGAGCCCTTGGTGCCGAATTTCCGGGCTTTGCTGCTGGTCAGGATCCTCACTGCGGGTGGGAGCGGCGCCGGCGGGCGGCGCGGGTGCCGGCCTGCTGTGGTATGGCGCCGGCTGCCGGCCTGCAGCGCGACGGAATCCCGTTATGCTCCGCTATGCCTTAATTTTACATTGAGACATTTCGGGCGCTGATCATGATCGTGGCCAGTTTCGGGCGCTATTTGCCTGTTTCTGGCCA